>NHCFC00100__coassemble_1363_pt1 | contig 74128 bp, 66 predicted proteins | sample NHCFC00100__metabat2_low_PE_019 | metagenome-assembled genome bin NHCFC00100
CAGCACCTGGCAGAGGACGGCATCATGATCGTAGTCCTGACGCTGGAAAGACACAGCAGCAGGCTTCTTGCAGGACCGGATATCGTATCCAGGGGATTCGTCTATGTGAGAGAATCGGAGGATCTGATGGACGAAGCAAGGATCATTGTGGAGGATGCCATTGATGTGTGCCTGGACAAGCACATTACCGACTGGGGCAAGATAAAGAATGTAATCAAGGATTCTTTAGGAGAATTCTTATGGAAACGGACGAAGAGAAGCCCGATGATCCTTCCGATCATTATGGAGGCATAAAACATGAGTTTTATTGACACTTGTACGCAGATGCTGATTTCAGCTGTCAAAAACGGCAGCGTATACAAACAGTATTGTGAAGCACTGGAAGTTGTAAACCAGAATCCGGAACTGAAAAAGCAGATCGACGAGCTGCGTGTACTGAACTACCGGATCCAGACAGAATCCGAGGAGATCAATCTGTACGAAGCTATTGACCATGTAGATGAACGCATGGAAGAGCTGTGCCGGATCCCGGAAGTCAACCGCTTTATGGAGACCGAGCTGGCGCTGTGCAAACAGCTGCAGGGCATCAGCACAGCCATCCATCAGGGCATTAATCTGGACGTACCGGAGCTGTCATAAGGAGAACACCATGGGAAAAGAAGTCAGAAAACAGGAGAAAAAGTTTATTGTGGCAGAGGGATTCCTGCGGACACTGATTTATATTGGTGTGTTTCTCGCTGTGCTCTATATCAGCAGAGCGTCTTATCATTTCGGATATGCGATCTTTAATCAGGAGCCTATGGACCAGGGCGATGATGTCAGAGACATTACTGTAGTCGTGGATGCGGGAGATTCGGTGTATGACATAGGCAGGATCCTGGAGAAGAAGGGGCTCATCGAGGACGCCAAGATCTTTGTGGTACAGGAGCTTTTGTCAAATTACAGAGGAAAGCTGCAGGCAGGGACTTATATCCTGGATACCGGCATGACGCCGGATGAGATGATGGAGATCCTGGCAAAGGTGAACCTGGAGGGACAGCCGGATACCGGGGCTTCGGAAGGCAGCTCAGAACCGGACGCGAGCGCTGAGACAGGGGAAGGTGCGGCACAGTGATTGTAGATGAACGGATGGTCACGTATATCAATTCCCTGGACCGGGGAAACACAGAATTTTTAAATCAGCTGGAGCGGGAAGCCCTGGAGAACCGGGTGCCCATCATACGAAGGGAAATGCAGAGCTTTCTCAAAGTCCTGCTTGCGATCAAGCATCCCAAAAGGATTTTAGAGGTAGGTACGGCAGTGGGATTTTCCGCGCTGCTGATGAGTACCTACGGGGATGAAGACTGCCGGATCGTCACCATAGAAAATTATGAAAAGAGGATCCCCATTGCCAGAGAGAATTTCAAAAAGGCAGGGAAAGAGCACCAGATCACCCTTCTTCCCGGGGATGCCGGGGAGATCCTAAAAACCTTAAAGGAACCCTTTGACCTTATTTTCATGGATGCGGCAAAGGGACAGTATATCCACTTTCTGCCGGAGATTCTGCGGCTTTTAAACCCGGGAGGCATCCTGCTGTCAGACAATGTGCTGCAGGACGGAGACCTGGTGGAATCCCACTTTGCGGTGGAGAGAAGGAACCGCACCATTTACAAGCGCATGAGAGAGTATCTCTATGTGCTGAAGCATCATGAACTTCTGGAAACCTCCATCCTCCCTTTAGGAGACGGGGTGACCTTAAGCATTAAGAAACAGGAGAACAGTTATGGTCCGTAAACCAGAATTATTGATTCCGGCAAGCAGCCTGGAAGTTTTAAAGACCGCTGTCATATTCGGCGCGGATGCGGTCTATATCGGCGGCGAAGCGTTCGGGCTGAGGGCAAAGGCAAAGAATTTTTCCATGGAGGACATGGAGAAGGGAATCGAGTTTGCTCATCAGCGGGGCGTAAAGGTCTATGTGACTGCCAATATCCTGGCGCACAACCGGGATTTGGAGGGTGTCAGGGAATATTTCAAAGAATTAAAGAAGATTGGTCCGGATGCACTGATCATTTCCGATCCGGGCGTTTTTATGATCGCAAAGGAGATCTGCCCGGAAATCGAGCTCCATGTGAGCACCCAGGCAAACAATACCAATTACGGTACCTATTTGTTCTGGTGGAATCTGGGAGCAAAAAGGGTAGTCAGCGCCAGAGAGCTTTCTTTAGAGGAGATCCGGGAGATCCGTGCCCACATTCCAGAGGAGATGGAGATCGAAACCTTTGTGCACGGAGCCATGTGCATTTCCTATTCCGGCAGATGCCTGCTTTCCAATTATTTTACAGGGAGAGACGCCAACCAGGGCGCCTGTACCCATCCCTGCCGCTGGAAATATGCCATTGTGGAAGAGTCAAGACCCGGGGAATATATGCCTGTGTATGAAAATGAACGGGGCACGTATATTTTTAATTCCAAGGATCTGTGCATGATCGAGCACATGGAGGATGTGCTTACCAGCGGCATCGACAGCCTGAAGATCGAAGGGCGGATGAAGACTGCCCTTTATGTGGCTACGGTTGCCCGCACCTACCGAAAAGCTATCGACGATTATTTCCGCTCACCGGAATGCTACCGGGAAAATATGGAGTGGTACCGGGAGCAGATCCGAAGCTGCACCTACCGGCAGTTTACCACAGGATTTTTCTATGGAAAGACTGATGAGACTTCCCAGATCTATGATAACAATACCTATGAAAAAGGGTACACCTATCTTGGGATTGCAGGAGAGTGCAGAGACGGACTGTGCAGGATAGAGCAGAGAAATAAATTTTCTGTAGGGGAGAGCATTGAGATCATGAAGCCGGACGGCAGGAACATTGCCGTGACGGTGGAAAAGATTTTCAACGAAGAGGGCGAAGAGCAGGAAAGCGCGCCTCACCCTCAGCAGGTCCTGTATGTGAAATTCAGTCAGGTACCGGAGACCTATGATATTTTAAGAAGAAAAGAAAATTAATCTGGACGGATTGGTCAGAAGTATTCCCGCAGTTTTAATAGGGCATTCTTTTCAATCCGTGACACATAAGAGCGGCTGATATTCAGCCGCTTTGCTATTTCCCGCTGAGTCAGCTCTTCTTCTCCGTACAGCCCGTAGCGGAGTTTCAGGATTTCCTGCTCCCGTTTGGTAAGGACCTGCGGGAGAAGCTGGTACAGAAGGGCAGTATCCTGTTTCAGGGAATAGTTTTTAACCACATCCACCGGTTCGGATTCGATCACATCCAGAAGACTGATTTCATTGCCTTCTTTGTCCGTGCCGATAGGGTCATAGAGGGAAACCTCACGGCTGGTTTTCTTTTTGGAGCGCAGCAGCATGAGCAGCTCATTGTCAATGCAGCGCGCCGCATAGGTGGAGAGCCGGCTGGATTTGCTGGCGTCAAAGGTATGAATGGCTTTGATCAGTCCTATGGTTCCGATGGAGATCAGATCATCCAGGTCTTCCGGCGTCCCCTGATATTTTTTTACAATATGCGCGACCAGACGGAGATTGCGTTCGATGAGAATATTTTTTGCTTCCAGGCTGCCCTGTTGGTATTCCTGAAGATACTGCTGTTCTTCTTCCGGTGTCAGGGGCTTTTGAAATGTCTTCACAGGCTTACCTCAGATGACTTTAATTCTAGTCTATGTAGAAAACAGGGGTTTTGTGCTTTTCCACTGTAAAATATCCGGGGGAATCCAAAAGAGCAGGAGAAAAAACAGACAAAAGTAAGGGGAGTTTTCCCCACGGATTTTGTGAAAAAATCAAGGGAGTTTTTCCTTGTATCCTGAGGGAAAAAACGCTATACTTTTCTTATCTGATAGATCATTCAATTATCCAGGCAGTTCTGCCGAGAATTCCCAACTATATTTCTTGTGAGCCCCGAACCGGGCGGACAGGTACAGAGCTGAAAAACAGCAGCTTAAGCAGCAAGATGGGCAATTCCTTACTGGCTGTAAGGAAGAGGAACCATAAATACAATGTAGCAGAAAGGAAGAAAAGATGTTCAGTAAAGTAGACACAGCCGCTATCTGCGGAGTGGACTGCGTCCCTGTGGAGGTGGAGGCAGATGTAAGCACCGGGCTTCCTATGTTTTCCATGGTGGGCTATTTGAACTCCCAGGTCAAGGAAGCCCAGGAAAGGGTATGGACTGCTCTCAGAAATACCGGCTATACCTTTCCGGCGCGCAGGATCACAGTAAATCTATCCCCGGCAGATATCAGAAAGGAAGGGACCCGGTTTGACCTGCCCATTGCGGCAGCTCTTCTGTGTGCCTTCGGTTATCTGGATCAGAAGGCAGTCCAGGGCGTATGCATGGCAGGAGAACTGAGCCTGAACGGACAGTTAAAGCCGGTAAAGGGCATCCTGCCCCTGGCAGAATTGGCAGCCCGCAGGGGATACCGGCTGTGCATCGTGCCGGAAGAAAACAGAAAAGAGGCGGAGGCGCCCGGGCGCATCCCTGTGCTGGGCATCCGCAGTTTAAAGGAGCTGGAGGAACACGCCGGATTAAAAGACTGGGGCGCAGGAAGCCCTTCGCGGGGCATATGGGAGCACAGCCGGAAAAAAGCGGAGCAAGACTTTTCGGATATCATCGGACAGGAAGCGGCAAAAAGGGCGGCAGTCATTGCCGCGTCAGGCTTTCACAATCTGCTGCTGATCGGGACAAAGGGAGCGGGAAAGACCATGATCGCCAGCCGGATCCCGGGGATCTTTCCGGAAATGACCTGGGAGGAAAGTATGGAGGTTTCCAGGATCTACAGCGCGGCAGGGCTGCTCTCAAAAGAAAACCCGGTCATGCAGAACCGTCCTTTCCGAAGTCCCCATCATACCGTCTCTCCCCAGTCCATGGCAGGAGGCGGGCGGTATCCCAAGCCGGGAGAGATCACGCTGGCGCACAGAGGGATCCTCTTTCTGGATGAACTGCCGGAGTTTTCCCGAAGGACCCTGGAGATCCTGCGGCAGCCCCTGGAGGAGCACAGGATCTGCATCTCCCGTTCTGCGGCAGTCTGTGTCTTTCCTGCGGACTTCCTTCTGACGGCTGCTATGAATCCCTGTCCCTGCGGCTATTATCCTGACAGGAACCGGTGCAGCTGCTCCGAGCAGGAGGTACACAAATATCTGGGAAAGATCAGCGGTCCCCTGCTGGACCGGTTTGACCTGTGCACAGAGGTCCAGGATGTCCCTCTGGAAAGGATTTTGAAAAAGGAGCGGGGTAAGACTTCAGAGGAAATCCGTGTGACGGTTTCCCATGCTCATGAGATCCAGAGAAGGCGTTATGCAGGCACTTCCATAAGGTTTAACAGCGCCATTCCGGCGCGGATGCTGGACCATTACTGCCCGGTCAGCGAAAATGGGAGAAAACTGCTGAAAAAAGCCTATGAAAAAATGAATCTCAGTATGCGTGCCTATCATAAGATTTTAAAAACAGCCAGGACCATCGCGGATCTGGAGGCAAAGGAAGAAATCCGGGAGGAACACATCAGCGAAGCGGTTTTCTTAAGAACCATGGACAGGAAATACTGGAAGTAGGACAGGCGTGTGGAAAAGTTGCTTTAGAAGTTAGGTTGAGGGAAGAAAACCTTGCAAGAAAGAACAGAAACTGGCAGAGAAAGTAAGCTGGCAGGAAGGAACAGGATCTGGCAGAAAAGAAAGCTGGCAGAAAGAAACAGGAATCCGGAAGGAAGAGAAACCAGCAAAACAGGAATCCAGCAGAATGAAAAAGGAGAGGAGGCAGGGAAGCATATGGATCAGAAAAATGCAACCTGGGAATGTACCTGCAAGGATGACCGCTATCCCAGACGGCTGCTGCCTTACGGGGATATGCCCAAAAAACTGTATGTAAGAGGCAGTCTCCCAGAAGATCATCTGCCGTCAGCCGCCATCGTGGGAGCCAGGAACTGCAGCCGCTACGGGGAAAAGCAGGCGTACCTCTTTGCCAGGGAACTGGCAGACTGCGGTGTGCAGATCATCAGCGGCCTTGCCAGAGGGATAGACAGAAGCGCCCACAAAGGGGCGCTGGACGCAGGAGGAAAAACCTTTGCGGTTCTGGGCTGCGGTGTGGATATCTGCTATCCGGTTCAGAACCGGCAGGAATATATGAAAATCTGGGAAACAGGAGGACTTCTCTCTGAGTTTGAGCCCGGCACGCCTCCTTACGGGCGGAATTTTCCGAGAAGGAACCGGATCATCAGCGGGCTGGCAGATCTGGTGCTGGTCATCGAGGCGAAGGAGAGAAGCGGTTCCCTGATCACTGCCGGCTTTGCCACAGACCAGGGCAAGCCGGTGTATGCCCTTCCGGGAAGGGTGGGCGACCTGCTCAGCGAAGGGTGCAACAAACTGATCGCAGACGGTGCAGGCGTGGCTTACTGCGTGGATATTCTGCTGGATGAATTAAAAATACAGAGGTTTTCCAAGAAAGATTTCCCTTCAAATTCCCAGATAAGACTTGCAAGCCAGGAAGAAATGGTGTATAGTTGTCTGGATTTACAACCTAAAAATATAGAAGAAATCTTTCAGGCAGTACCTCTGGAAATGAAACAGATAATGGAGATTCTGCTGAAATTAGAATTAGAAGGGCTTGTAGAGGAGCCTGTGAAAAATTACTATGCCAGAGCAGGAGGTTGACCATGGCGAAATATCTAGTGATTGTAGAGTCACCGGCAAAGGTAAAGACCATTAAAAAGTTTTTGGGAAGCAGCTATGAAGTTATGGCTTCCAACGGACATGTGAGAGATTTGCCGAAAAGTCAGCTGGGCGTTGATGTAGAGCATGATTATGAACCAAAATATATTACCATCCGGGGAAAAGGAGAGATTCTCGCAGCTTTAAGGAAAGCGGCGAAAAAAGCAGATAAAGTCTATCTGGCAACTGACCCGGACCGGGAGGGAGAAGCCATATCCTGGCATCTGTCCTATGCCCTGAAGCTGGATGAGAAGAAAATGCGGAGGATCACCTTTAACGAGATCACCAAGACCGCCGTAAAAGCTTCTATTAAACAGGCGCGGGACATTAATATGGACCTGGTGGATGCTCAGCAGGCGAGACGTATCCTGGACCGTATGGTGGGATACCGCATCAGCCCGCTTTTATGGGAGAAAGTCAAAAGAGGATTAAGCGCAGGGCGTGTGCAGTCAGTAGCGCTGCGTATCATTGGAGACCGGGAAGCGGAGATCAACAGCTTTATCCCGGAAGAATACTGGACCTTAGACGGAGAGTTTGCTGTGGAGGGAGAGAAGAAACCTCTGACAGCAAAATTTTATGGGACAAAGAACAAGAAAATCAGCATCCGTTCCAAGGAGGAACTGGACAAAATCTTAAAAGACCTAGAAGGCGCATCCTACCAGATCGCCGAGGTGAAAAAAGGTGAGAGGACCAAGAAAGTTCCGCTTCCTTTTACTACCAGTACCCTTCAGCAGGAAGCCTCCAAGGTGCTGAACTTTTCCACTCAGAAAACCATGAGGCTGGCACAGCAGCTGTATGAAGGCGTTGACATCAAAGGCAGCGGCACGGTAGGTATCATCACCTATCTGCGTACAGACTCCACCCGTATCTCAGAGGAAGCAGACGCGGCAGCCAGAGAGTACATTACCGCGCAGTACGGCGCAGAGTACGCAGCCGCGGCAGAAACCGCCGGAGATAAAAAGAAAAATATCCAGGATGCCCATGAAGCCATCCGCCCTACCGATATTGCCAGGACGCCGCTGTCCATCAAGGAGTCTCTCAGCAGAGACCAGTACCGTCTGTATCAGCTGATCTGGAAGCGGTTTGCCGCAAGCCGCATGCAGCCTGCCAAGTATGAGACCACCTCCGTGAAGATCCAGGGAGGGGAGTATTACTTTACCGTAGCGGCTTCCAAGCTGAAATTTGACGGATTTATGGCAGTATACATCCAGGAAGAGGACGAAAAAGCAGAGAACCAGCTTCTGGTCAAAAGCCTGGATGAACAAACGAAGATCAGTCTGAACGGATTTAAAAACCAGCAGCACTTTACCCAGCCCCCGGCACATTATACGGAAGCGTCTTTGGTTAAGACGCTGGAAGAGCTGGGAATCGGGCGTCCCAGTACCTACGCGCCTACCATTACGACCATCATTGCCAGAAGGTATGTGGCAAAGGAGAATAAGAACCTGTATATGACAGAGCTGGGAGAAGTGGTGAACCACATCATGAAGCATTCCTTCCCCAGCATTGTGGATGTGCACTTTACTGCCACCATGGAAGAGCTTTTAGACTGTGTGGGAGAAGGAAAGGTTGCATGGAAAACCGTGATCCGCAATTTCTATCCGGATCTGGATGAGGCAGTCCAGACTGCCCAGAAGGAGCTGGAGCAGGTGAAGATCGAGGATGAGGTCACCGATGTGGTCTGTGAACTTTGCGGACGGAACATGGTGATCAAGTATGGACCTCACGGAAAATTCCTGGCATGTCCCGGATTCCCGGAGTGCAAGAATACCAAGCCGTATCTGGAAAAGATCGGTGTGTCCTGCCCGCTGTGCGGCAAAGAAGTAGTCATGCGCCGCAGCAAGAAGGGACGTCTGTATTACGGCTGTGAAAACAATCCGGAGTGTGAATTTATGTCCTGGCAGAAGCCATCCAGGGAGAAATGCCCGTCCTGCGGCGGCTATATGCTGGAAAAAGGAAATAAGCTTGTCTGTGCGGACAGCCAGTGCGGCTATGTGATGATCAAGCCAAAAAAAGAGGCGGTCCAGGAAGCGAATGCATAAAAAGTAAGAAAGAGGCGGTCTGCTATCAGAAGAGATAGACAGGCCGCCTTTTGCCGCCCGGCAGGAAAGAGACTGCCCGGCAGGCAGAAAGGGGATAAGGTTTATGAAGCAGTGGTTACTTTTTCAGACACTGAGAGGATATCAGAAAAATTACCTGGCAAAGGACATTTTCACGGGGCTTCTTATTGCGGCTGTGTCCATACCCATATCCATGGGCTATGCGGAAGTGGCAGGGCTGCCGGCGGTTTACGGACTTTACGGTTCGGTGTTTCCCATTTTGTTTTTTGCGGCGTTTACCAGCTCACCGCAGTTTATCCTGGGCGTGGATGCCGCCCCGGCAGCTATTGTGGGAGCGGCTCTGGCAGCCCTGGGGATCGAGGCGCAGTCAGAAGCAGCGATGCAGTACATTCCCATGATGGCGCTTTTTACCGGGCTGTGGCTTCTGGTGTTTTATTTCCTGAAATCCGGGAAGATCGTCAATTACATTTCCACGCCTGTCATGGGAGGATTTATCAGCGGGATCGCACTGACCATTATTTTGATGCAGATCCCTAAGATCCTGGGAAGCAGCTCAGGAACGGGAGAACTTTTGGAACTGTCAGAACATATCCTGGAGGCGGTAAAGCAGATCCATCTGCTGTCCGCGGCCTTGGGAGCAGGGGCTTTGCTCCTTCTGATGGCTGCGAAGAAATATGCGCCCCGTTTTCCGGCAGCCATTGTCCTGATGGTTCTGGGCGTGGCAGCCGCCCGGATGTTCCATGTGGAGGATTACGGCGTAAAGCTGCTGGCGTCGGTAGAACCAGGATTTCCGGGATTCTCTTTGCCCGACTTTCGTCAGGTGGACATCACCCATGCGGCAGGAAGGAGCCTGACCATTGCCGTGGTGGTCATGGCAGAGACGCTTCTGGCAGAGAACAACTTTGCTTCTAAAAATCATTATAAGATCCAGGATAACCGGGAGATCCTTGCCTGCGCCATGGGCAATCTGGCAGCGGCGTTTACAGGAACCTGTCCGGTCAACGGAAGCATCTCCAGAACTGTGATGAATGAGCAGTACGGAGGGAAGACCCAGGCGGTGAGCCTTACGGCAGGATTGTCTATGCTGCTTCTTCTGCTGTTCGGCACCGGATTTATCGGAAGTCTGCCGGTGCCCGTGCTGACTGCCATCGTGATCGCAGCCCTGACCAATGTGGTGGAGCTGCATCTGGCAAAGCGGCTCTTTCGCATCAGCAGAAATGAATTTTATATTTTTGCGGCTGCATGCGGGGGCGTACTGCTGCTGGGCAGTGTGTACGGCATCCTGATCGGGATCCTGCTCTCCTTTGTGGAGGTGATCCTGAAAGCTACAGATCCGGCGCGGACTTTTCTGGGAATCGTACCCGGCAGGGATGGATTTTATGATCTGAAGAGAAATCATTCTGCCCGTCCCATTGATGGCGTAGTAATTTATAAATTCAGTGAAAATCTGTTTTTTGCTAATATTAAAATTTTCCAGCAGGATATTGAAAACAGTGTGAAAGAGAATACAAAGTGTGTCATTGTAGACGCGGCAGCTGTGACGGATATAGATATTACGGCGGCGGACGGTCTGGCAGCGGCAGCAGATGCGCTGGAGAAAAAAGGAATCCAGTTTTACTTTACTGAACATCCGGCATCGATGAACGAGAAACTGCGCCGTCTGGGCATGGGAGAAATGATCGAACAGGGACAGATCCGCAGAACCATCACAGCTGCCCTTTCTGCCTATGGTATGGAGAAACGCCCGTATCCCCTGGAGGAGGGAGAGGATCAGAGCCAGACAGGAACCCTTCTGGCAGAGCAGGAGGATACTCTGGAGGAATTTGCCTGGGCGTTTGGAGATGAGGCAGTGGAAAAGATTGAGCAGAAGGTCCGCCGCATCATGGAATCTATCCGCAGGCTGCCGGATATGGAACGGCTGGCAGAAGCGGGGATACCGGAACAGGCAGATGCCTGGAAGCATTTAGGCGCCATTGATGAAGACGAGGTATTGAGAAGGATCGAGCTGCATGTGGATGAACTGCCGCAGAGCCTTTCCGGAAACAGAAAACTGGTGCTGAGCCTTCTGGAGCGGAGAAGGATTACGATTGAAGAAACACTGAAAAAGGAAAATCCGGAAGTATTGGAAAAACTCAGAAAAAGCAGAAAGAAGCTGGAAAAGCGGCTGGAGCAGCAGAACCCGGAGGCTGCCAGAAAGCTGCATCAATGGGAGGAAGACTTGAAAAACATAGAGCAGGCAGAGAAGATCGATGCAGCAGGGGAGTTTTAAAGCAAAAACAGAAAATTGGAAGAGTGTTTCTGACAGCAATTCTGAATTATTAGAAAACAGATAAAAAGACTGAAAATAGAAAAACCATAGATTGATTTCAGAATAATTGTGTGTTAAAATAAAGTATAAATACGAAAAACATATTTACAAGCCGCTGGCTTTTCATTTGGAGCAGGCGGTACCAGACACTGCAAAGAAAAGAGAGGAGGTCTGCAATGAGCGTACAATTATTGGATAAGACCAGAAAAATCAATAAACTGCTTCACAATAATCACGCGTCAAAGGTGCTGTTTAACGATATCTGTGAAGTTATGGTAGAGACGCTGGATTCAAACATTCTGGTTATCAGCAGAAAAGGAAAGGTGCTGGGTGTTGGTACTTGCCCCGGAGTTGAGGAAATTACAGAACTGATTGACAGTGAAGTAGGCGGATATATTGACAAACTGTTGAACGAAAGACTGTTGGGCGTGCTGTCCACAAAAGAAAATGTAAATCTTCAGACATTGGGTTTTGAAAAGGAAAATATCAGCCAGTATATGGCGATCATCAGTCCCATTGATATTGCGGGGGAACGGCTGGGAACCCTGTTTATGTACAGAAGCGCGAGACCATATGATATTGAGGACATTATTGTCAGTGAGTATGGGACAACGGTAGTGGGACTGGAAATGATGCGTTCCGTCCACGAGGAAAACGCAGAGGAGAACAGAAAGATCCAGGTAGTGAAATCAGCGTTCAATACCCTTTCTTTCTCTGAACTGGAAGCGATCATCCATATATTTGATGAGTTAAACGGCGACGAGGGCATCCTGGTAGCCAGCAAGATCGCGGACCGGGTGGGAATTACCCGTTCTGTGATTGTCAATGCTTTAAGAAAGTTCGAGAGCGCAGGCGTCATCGAATCCCGCTCCTCCGGCATGAAGGGAACTTATATCAAGGTTTTAAATGAAGTGATCTTCGATGAACTGGAAGAGATCAAAAAGAGGAAGCTGGTAAAAAAATAAAGTTAAAAAAAGAAGCAAATGAAAAAAGCTGCCGCAAGGCGGCTTTTTCATTGGGCAAAACAGGCGTTTTAGTCACAGGATCTCACGAAAAAGAGAATTGTAAAGAAATTATAAAATTCCATAAAAACTAAAAACATAAGAAAATAAGAGAAAATAAAAGTAAAATAGAGTAAATAAGAAAAATACTGTGAAATAGATATCTATATCCGCTTGCGAAAAAAAAATAAATTTACTAATATATGACTATCGGTTAGCACTCAGATGAAATGAGTGCTAACAAAACAAAAGAGGTAAAAAATCATTAAGGAGGCAATAGATCATGAAATTAGTACCATTAGGAGACAGGGTTGTATTAAAACAGTTAGTTGCAGAAGAGACAACAAAGTCAGGCATCGTACTGCCGGGTCAGGCACAGGAAAAACCGCAGCAGGCAGAAGTTGTGGCAGTTGGACCGGGCGGTGTTGTTGACGGCAAGGAAATCAAAATGGAAGTAGCCGTAGGCGATCAGGTCATCTATTCCAAATATGCAGGAACCGATGTGAAGCTGGACGATGAAGAATATATCATCGTAAAGCAGAATGATATCCTGGCAGTTGTGAAATAAATAGAAAGCAGAAAAGATTGATTAGAGTTTAGGAGGAATGTCATCATGGCAAAGGAAATCAAATATGGAGCAGAAGCAAGAGCAGCATTAGAAGCCGGTGTCAACCAGCTGGCAGACACCGTCAGAGTTACCTTAGGACCGAAAGGAAGAAACGTAGTCCTGGATAAATCCTTCGGCGCTCCGCTGATCACCAACGACGGTGTTACCATCGCAAAAGAAATCGAGCTGGAAGACGGATTTGAAAACATGGGCGCACAGCTGATCAAAGAAGTTGCAGCAAAGACCAACGACGTAGCAGGCGACGGTACTACAACCGCAACCGTACTGGCTCAGGCTATGGTACATGAAGGAATGAAAAACCTGGCAGCAGGCGCAAATCCTATCATTTTAAGAAAAGGTATGAAAAAAGCCACAGAAGCAGCAGTAGACGCGATCCAGAAAATGAGCTCCAACATTGAAGGCAGAGACCAGATCGCAAGAGTTGCAGCAATCTCCGCAGGCGATGACGAAGTAGGAGAAATGGTTGCAGAAGCCATGGAAAAAGTAAGCAAAGACGGCGTTATCACCATCGAAGAATCCAAGACAATGAAGACAGAACTGGACCTGGTAGAAGGTATGCAGTTTGACCGCGGCTATATCTCCGCATATATGGCAACGGATATGGATAAAATGGAAGCTGTTCTGGATGATCCTTATATCCTGATCACAGATAAGAAGATCTCCAACATCCAGGATCTTCTGCCCCTTCTGGAGCAGATCGTGAAGACAGGAGCAAAACTCCTGATCATCGCAGAGGATATCGAAGGCGAAGCTCTGACCACTCTGATCGTCAACAAATTAAGAGGAACCTTCTCTGTATGCGCAGTAAAAGCACCGGGCTACGGCGACAGAAGAAAAGAAATGTTAAAAGATATCGCGATCCTGACAAACGGTACAGTCATCTCCGATGAACTGGGTCTGGAATTAAAAGACACTACCATGGAGCAGTTAGGACGTGCGAAATCTGTGAAAGTTCAGAAAGAAAGCACAGTCATTGTAGACGGTATGGGCGCAAAAGAAGAGATCGACGCACGTGTGGCACAGATCAAGCACCAGATTGCTGAGACAACATCTGAATTTGATAAAGAAAAATTACAGGAAAGACTTGCAAAACTGGCAGGCGGCGTTGCTGTTATCCGTGTAGGCGCTGCAACAGAGACAGAAATGAAAGAAGCAAAACTGCGTATGGAAGACGCATTAAACGCTACCAGAGCAGCAGTAGAAGAAGGCATCATCGCAGGCGGCGGTTCTGCTTATATCCACGCTTCCAAGGAAGTTGCCAAGACAGTGGAAGCTCTGGAAGGCGATGAAAAGACAGGCGCAAAAGTTGTATTAAAAGCTCTGGAAGCTCCTCTTTTCCATATTGCAGCAAACGCAGGTCTGGAAGGCTCTGTGATCATCAACAAAGTAAGAGAATCTGAAGTAGGAACAGGATTTGACGCATTACGTGAAGAATATGTAGACATGGTGAAAAAAGGAATCCTGGATCCTGCAAAGGTTACCAGAAGCGCGCTGCAGAACGCAACAAGCGTTGCAGGCACTCTGCTGACAACAGAAGCAGTGGTATCTACCATTAAAGAAGATACACCGGCTATGCCGGCAGGCGGCGCAGGAATGGGCGGCATGATGTAATAGAAAGAAAGGGATCTGATCCAAAGCAAGGAAGCGCTTTGGAGGAGGATTTCTGCAGGCAGGAGACGATTTCTTAGAAAATGAGAGACCGTCTCCTTTTCTGCATAAAGAAGGCAGGGGAATGCTTCCTCCCTATATGGCAGTAGCACAGCCGCAGCTTTTGGAGGACGGCTGGCTTCCCTTCTTGCAACCGCCTTTTTTTTGTGCTACACTGTTTATCAGATAACGGAAATAGGAACAACATAGGAGGAAATCAAAATGAACGACTTGTACTCAGAACTGCTCGTAAAGAAAGAGCAGACTCTTAAGGACAAGGCAATCAAGATACTGATGATCGCGCTGATCGTGATCGCGGTAGCGGCAGGTCTGGTCATGACGCCTCTTGCCTGGATTGTGGTACTTGGCCTTGGCATCGCGGCGTATTTCGTATTCCCCAATCTGGATCTGGAATATGAGTACGTATTTGTAAACGGAGAGCTGGACATTGACCGGATTGCTTCCAAGGCAAAGAGAAAGAGAATGCATACCTTCGACCTGGCAAAGATGGACATTATGGCTCCGGTGAAATCCCACAGACTGGATTACCAGAACCACAATACCAATCTGAAAGTGCTGGATTTTTCCTCAGGAAATCCGGAACATAAAATTTTTGCCATGATCATTTCAGGAGAGAAAGAAGTCTATAAAGTCCTTCTGGAGCCGGATCAGGAACTGATCAGCAACATAGAAAAGAGCTGTCCAAGAAAAGTTTTTGTGGATTGACAGTTTTGTCGTAATTTGTTATATTAGTGAACAATAAGCAAAACGAAGGGAGAACCAAGATGGGTAAGATTATTGGCGAAGGCATTACTTTTGACGATGTGCTGCTGGTACCGGCGTACTCAGAAGTAATTCCGAATCAGGTTGAATTATCAACATGGCTGACAAAAAAAGTAAGACTGAATATTCCGATGATGAGCGCAGGTATGGATACCGTAACCGAGCACCGCATGGCGATCGCCATGGCAAGACAGGGCGGTATCGGTATTATTCATAAAAACATGTCGATCGAAGCGCAGGCGGACGAGGTGGATAAGGTAAAACGTTCAGAAAACGGCGTTATCACAGACCCGTTTTATTTATCACCGGAGCATACGCTTGCTGATGCCAATGATCTTATGGCAAAATTCCGCATTTCAGGCGTGCCTATCACAGAGGGAAAGAAGTTGGTAGGCATCATTACCAACCGCGACCTGAAATTCGAGGAAGATTTCTCCAAAAAAATCAAAGAATGCATGACTTCTGAAGAACTGGTAACAGCCAGAGAAGGCGTGACCCTGGAAGAAGCTAAGAAAATCCTGGCAAAATCCAGAAAAGAAAAACTTCCCATCGTAGATGAGAATTTTAACTTAAAAGGTCTGATCACCATCAAGGATATTGAAAAACAGATCAAATATCCGCTGTCTGCAAAAGATGAGCAGGGAAGACTTCTGTGTGGCGCCGCAGTAGGCATCACCTCCAACATTATGGCAAGGATCGATGCGCTGGTAAATGCCCATGTGGACGTGGTAGTCGTAGACTCCGCCCATGGTCATTCTGCCAACATTATCAGGACAGTCAAGGAGATCAAGGAGAAATACCCGGATCTGCAGCTGATCGCAGGAAACGTGGCGACAGGAGAAGCTACCAAAGCGCTGATCGAAGCCGGCGTGGATGCGGTAAAAGTAGGAATCGGACCGGGATCCATCTGTACCACCCGTGTGGTTGCAGGTATCGGTGTTCCTCAGATCACAGCAGTTATGGACTGCTATGAGGTTGCCAAGGAGTACGGCATTCCGATCATTGCCGACGGCGGTATTAAGTATTCCGGAGATATGACAAAAGCCATCGCGGCAGGCGCCAATGTCTGCATGATGGGAAGCATCTTCGCGGGATGCGACGAAAGCCCGGGAGACTTCGAGTTATACCAGGGAAGAAAGTACAAGGTATACAGAGGCATGGGCTCCATCGCTGCCATGGAAAACGGAAGCAAAGACCGTTACTTCCAGGAAGATGCCAAGAAACTGGTACCGGAAGGCGTGGAAGGACGCGTGGCATACAAAGGTCATGTAGAGGATACCGTATTCCAGCTGATCGGCGGTCTTCGTTCTGGTATGGGTTATTGCGGAGCAAAGGATATCGAGACACTCAAAGAGACAGGAAAGTTTGTAAAGATTACGGCTGCATCTCTGAAAGAATCTCATCCTCATGATATTCACATTACCAAGGAAGCTCCGAACTACAGCATTGATGAATAATGGAATTTAAAAGAGAGGGGCTGTTGCTGATGCTGGCAACAGCCCTTTTGGCATAAATTTTGGCAGAAAGAAGGATCCGCGCTGCCTGGGCAGCCGGTTCAGAAGGATACGTTTTCACTAGAAGGACACTTTTTCAGAGGATTTGGGAAATAGCAAACCGTGATGTACAAAAGGGATAAAACATGAAAAAAACAGAAATGAACAGCTATGAAGAAAATTACTGGCAGAGAAGGCGGATGGAACGAAGGCGAAGACGCAGACAGATCAGACGGAAGGTGCTGCTGCTTTTCGGTGTTTCGGTGCTGATCGTACTCAGCGTATGGTTTGCAGGGGGCAAATTCACGGAGTGGAGGAGCCGGCAGCGCCTGCTGCGCGCAGACAATGCCTCCTTTGTGGGAGCGCCGCCTTTTACGGTGGATCTGCTGGAGGTAAATGAATATTCCAGACCGGGGACGCCTTTAAAGGAAATCAACGGCATTGTGGTGCATTATACTGCCAATCCGGGATCTACGGCGCAGAACAACCGGGATTATTTCAACGGACTGAAAGACAGCCATGAGACCAAGGTCAGCAGCCACTTTGTCATCGGCATAGACGGGGAGATCGTTCAGTGCATCCCCAGCACAGAGGTTGCCTATGCCTCCAATTCCAGGAACGATGACACCCTGTCCATTGAGTGCTGCCATCAGGATGAAACAGGGACGTTTACCCAGGAGACCTACCTGTCTTTGGTCCGCCTGACCGGATGGCTGTGCCAGCGTTTCGGACTGGACAGCAGCGACGTGATCCGCCATTATGACGTGACAGGCAAGATCTGCCCCAAATACTATGTGGATCATCCACAAGAGTGGGAAAAGTTTCTCCAGGACGTAGACGCGCAGATCAAAGAAGTGGAGAAGGAAGTGAGGGCAGCCTCCTAAAACAAGGTAAAAAAAGAGCTGGGGTCTTGATACCCCGGCTCTTTGTATGGTATTCTAAATAGTAAGGTTCAAATTTTACCCAATAAAAAAGAAAGGGGAAAATCATGAAAAAATTAACTGACTTATTAGAAAAACTTGAGTATAAATGCGTACAGGGCACTCTGGACAGAGAAATCGCAGCCGTGGTGTCGGATTCCAGAAAGGCAGGACCGGACTCCCTTTTTCTCTGCATCAAGGGAGCTGTTTCTGACGGGCACGTATATGCGAAAGAAGTAGCAGAAAAGGGCGCCTGTGTACTGGTAGTCCAGGACCCGGTGGAAGTACCGGACTCTGTGACCGTGATCCAGGTAGAGGACAGCCGCCTTGCCATGGCATACATCTCAGCCGCCTGGTTTGATTATCCGGCTGAGAAGTTAAAAACTGTGGGCATCACCGGGACCAAAGGAAAGACCACTACCACTTATCTGGTAAAATCCATCCTGGAAAATGCCGGGCATAAGACCGGACTGATCGGAACCATTGAAGCCATTATCGGAGACCGGACCATCCCGGCGGCGAATACCACCCCAGAGTCTTATCTGGTGCAGCAGTATTTTGCAGAGATGGTAAAGGAAGGCTGCGACAGTGTAGTCATGGAGGTCTCTTCCCAGGGACTGATGCTCCATCGGACCGCAGGCTTCACCTTTGACATCGGAATCTTCACCAACATTGAGCCGGACCACATCGGTCCCAATGAGCATAAGGATTTTGATGATTATCTTCGTTGTAAATCTTTGCTGTTTCGACAGTGTAAAACCGGAATTTTCAATGCCGATGACGAACATCTGGAGAAACTTCTGGAAGGTCACACCTGCCAGGTAGAAACCTTCGGCTTTTCGGAAAAAGCAGACCTGCGCGCAGAGAACACCAGGCTGGTGACCGGAAAGGGAACCCTGGGCATTGCCTATGATGTGAGAGGTCTGATGGATTTTCCGGTAGAGATCGACCTGCCGGGCAAATTCAGCGTGTATAATTCTCTGACTGCCATTGCCGTGTGCCGCCATTTCGGCGTGACCAGGGAGAATATCCAGAAGGCATTGAAAAATGCTAAGGTCAAGGGCAGGATCGAAATAGTAAAGGTTTCTGATGAATTTACCCTGATGATCGATTACGCCCACAATGCCATGAGCCTGGAAAGCCTGCTTACCACCTTAAAGGAATACCAGCCCAACCGTCTGGTATGTCTTTTCGGCTGCGGCGGAAACCGTTCCAAGCTGCGCAGATATGAGATGGGAGAGGTCTCAGGGAAGCTGGCGGACCTGACCATCATTACCTCCGATAATCCAAGAAATGAGGAGCCCCAGGCGATCATTGACGATATTAAGACCGGCATCGGCAGGACGGAAGGCAAATACGTGGAGATCATTGACCGAAAAGAAGCCATTGCCTATGCCATCCACCACGGACAGCCGGGAGATATCATTGTCCTTGCAGGAAAAGGGCATGAGGATTATCAGGAGATCAAAGGCAAAAAATATCCCATGGATGAGCGGGTGCTGATCCGTGAGATCCTGGAAGAAGATAAAAGAAGATAAATGAGCCGACTTTATGCAGATATTATTGTAGACATTTCACAGGAAAAGCTGGATAAGACCTTCCAGTATGAGATCCCGGAACAGCTGGCAGAGCGGGCAGGCATCGGCACCAAGGTGCGGATCCCCTTTGGAAACGGCAGCCGAGAGCTGACAGGATATATTATAGGAATCTCTAAGGAAGCGAAGATCGATCCCCAAAGGATCAAACCTATCAAAGCTCTGGAGGAGCAGGGGATCCCCATTGAGTCCCATCTGATCCAGCTGGCTGCGTGGATTGCCAGAAATTACGGATCCACCATGAACCAGGCGTTAAAGACCGTGCTTCCCGTCAAGGAGAAGGCAGCGGAAAAGGAGAAAAGGCAGATCTGCCTGAAACTCTCCAGGGAAGAGGCAGCGCAGCTGGCAGAGGAGTACGAAAGAAAACATTATACAGCGAAGCTGCGTCTTTTGGAGGCGCTTTTGGAAGAGGAAACCCTGGACTATACAAAGACAGTAAAAGAACAGAAGATCAGCGCCGCCCTTTTGCGGGGAATGGAAGAGAAAGGGATCCTTACAGTGCGAAGGCAGCGCTGCTACCGCAACCCTTTTGAAGGGCTGCAGGTACAAAGGAGAGTTTTTCAGCTTTCTCCCGCACAGAGGGCTGTGACAGAAGAAATCTTCCGGGAGTGGCAGCAGGAGCATCCCCGTCCCTGCCTGATCCGGGGCGTCACAGGAAGCGGAAAGACCCAGGTTTATATGGAATTGATCGACCAGGTTTTGAAGCAGGGACGGCAGGTGATCGTGCTGATCCCGGAAATCGCCCTGACCTATCAGAATGTTTCCCGGTTCTACAGCCGGTTCGGGGACTGTGTGTCCCTGATCAATTCCAGGCTTTCCCAGGGGGAGCGCTACGACCAGTTTGAACGGGCGAAAAAGGGGGAGGTATCCATTGTCATCGGACCCCGGTCTGCCCTGTTCACTCCTTTCCCCAATCTGGGACTGATCCTGATCGATGAAGAACATGAGGACTCTTATAAAAGTGAAAAGACGCCCTGCTATCATGCCAGGGAGACTGCCCTGGAGCGGGCGCGCATGGAAGGCGCGTTTGTCGTCATGGGCTCGGCGTCGCCCAGTGTAGAAAGCTATTACAAAGGAAAAAACGGCACCTACAAGCTGCTGCAGCTGGAAAGCCGCTATGAAGAGCGGGCGCTGCCTGCGGTCTCTATAGTAGATTTAAGAGAAGAGATGAAGACAGGGAACCGGTCCATCTTCAGCAGCAGTCTGACGGAAAAGATCCGGCAGCGGCTTGGGAAAAAAGAACAGGTGATCCTCTTTTTGAACCGGAGGGGCTACAGCGGCTTTGTCAGCTGCCGCAGCTGCGGGCATGTGATGAAATGCCCCCACTGCGACGTGTCCCTGACTGCCCATAGAAACGGAAAGCTCATCTGCCATTACTGCGGCTATGAGACGCCCCAGGTTCAGGCATGTCCTTCCTGCGGATCCCCCTACATCGGCGGATTTAAGGCAGGGACCCAGCAGATCGAGACGCTGGTGCAGAAAAGCTTTCCCGGTGTGCGGGTACTGCGCATGGACGCAGATACTACCAGGAGAAAGGACGACCATGAAAAGATCCTGACGGCTTTTGCAGACGGAGAGGCGGATATTCTCATCGGCACCCAGATGATCGTTAAGGGACATGATTTTCCCAATGTGACCCTGGTGGGGATCCTGGCTGCGGATCTGTCCCTTTTTTCGGAGGACTACCGGGCAGCGGAGAAAACCTTCCAGCTTCTTTTGCAGGCAGAGGGCAGGGCAGGCAGAGGAGAGAAACCGGGAGAGGCAGTGATACAGACTTACCGCCCGGACCATTACAGCATACAGACGGCAGCCAGTCAGGATTATGAAGCCTTTTATGAGGCGGAGATCGGATACCGTATGCTGATGGATTACCCTCCGGCAGCTGCCATGGCGGCAGTCAGGGGAACCTGCCGGGATCCGGAGCTTCTGGAAAAAGGAATGGAATACTGCCGCAGATATGTGGAAAGTATTTATAAAAAAGGAGATCTGATCCTGATCGGTCCCGCGCCGGAGCCGGTGTCCCGGATACAGGACGTGTACCGGATGGTGATCTATATGCGTCATCCGGACCGGGAACTGCTTGTCAGGATAAAAAACTCTCTGGAACGCTACATCGCTGTAAACAGCGGGTTCCAGAAGATGACAATACAATTTGACTTTAACGCGTAAAAATACGGCAGAAAAAGCAAAAAGAACAGAAAGGGAGAAAATTTATGGCACTTAGACAAATCAGAATACAGGGAGACGCAATTTTAACGAAGGAGTGCAGAAGGGTAGAGAAGATGACCCCCAAGATCCGGGAGCTGATCGACGACATGATGGATACCATGTATGACGCTTACGGCGTAGGGCTTGCGGCTCCCCAGGTGGGAATTTTAAAGCAGATCGTTGTCATCGACGTGACGGGTGAGGATCCGTATGTGCTGATCAATCCGGAAATCCTGGAGACCTCCGGTTCTCAGACCGGGGATGAGGGATGCCTGAGCCTGCCGGGCATGTCCGGAACCGTCACACGCCCCAATTATGTGAAGGTAAAAGCCTATAACGAAAATATGGAAGAATATATCCTGGAAGGAACCGAGCTCTTAGCCCGTGCCATTTGCCATGAGACCGACCATTTGCACGGCAGGATGTACACCGAACTGGTGGAGGGTGAACTGCGCAGGACCAATTATGAGGAGGACGATGAATGAGAGTAGTCTTTATGGGGACCCCGGATTTTGCTGTGGGGACTTTGGAGGAACTGATCAAGGCAGGTCATCAGGTGGCAGCGGTGGTGACGCAGCCGGATAAGCCCAAGGGCAGAGGAAAGACCCTGCTGCCTACACCGGTAAAGGAAACCGCGCAGAAATACGGCATCCCGGTATACCAGCCGAAAAAGGTAAGAGAAGAAGCCTTTACAGAAACTCTGCGGGACATTGCTCCCGATGTGATCGTGGTAGCGGCATTCGGACAGATCATTACCAGAGAGATCCTGGACATGCCAAAGTACGGCTGCATCAATGTCCATGCCTCCCTCCTTCCCGCATACCGGGGAGCGGCTCCCATCCAGTGGGCAGTAATCAACGGAGAGAAAGAATCCGGCGTGACCATTATGCAGATGGATCAGGGACTGGATACCGGGGATATGATCGATACAGTAACCGTGCCGCTGGATCCGGATGAGACCGGAGGAAGCCTTTTTGACAAATTAAGCGAGGCAGGAGCCAGGCTGTGCGTCAAGGTGCTGGCTGACCTGGAGGCAGGGAAAGCCGTGCGCACGCCTCAGCCCAAGGAAAGTACCACCGCTTATGCAGGCATGATCGATAAGAAAATGGGAAAGATCGACTGGACAAAGCCTGCAAAGCAGATCGAACAGCTGATCCGGGGATTAAATCCATGGCCCAGCGCCTACACCAGGCTTCAGGGAAAGAATCTGAAGATCTGGAAGGCAGAAATCACAGAAGAAAACAGCAAAGAAGCTCCCGGGACCGTGACGCAGGTTCTTTCCGACCGTTTTCTGGTCCAGACCGGAGCGGGAATGCTGCAGGTGCTGGAGCTTCAGCTGGAAGGCAAGAAACGGATGGATACCGCAGCTTTTCTGCGGGGCGCTGCCGTTTCACAGGGAGAAGTATTAGGTAAGGATACAAAGGACAAAACATTATGATAAATAAGATAAATCTCAGGGAACTGATCCTGGAGATCCTGCTGGAGATTTCCAAAACAGGAGAATACAGCCATCTGGTCATACGCGATACACTGGAAAAGTACCAGTACCTGGAAAAGCAGGAGCGGGCGTTTATTGCCAGAGTCTGTGAGGGGACCCTGGAGTACCGGCTCCGTTTGGATTACATCATCGACCAGTTTTCCACAGTTCCCACGGAAAAGATGAAGCCTGTGATCCGGGAGCTTTTAAGAAACAGCGTATACCAGCTTTTATATATGGACCGGGTGCCGGACAGTGCTGTGTGCAACGAAGCAGTGAAGCTGGCGCGCAAGAGAGGGTTCTATAACCTGGCAGGCTTTGTCAACGGCGTGCTGAGAAAGATCGCCAGAGAATACAGCAGCGTGCAGTTTCCGGGGAAGGATCAGCCGGAAGAGTACCTGTCCGTGATCTATTCCGTGCCGGTCTGGCTGGTCCGGGAATTTGTGGAGCGGTTTGGATTTGAGACTGCGGAGAAGATTTTTGAAGCATTTCTGGAGGAAAAACGCACCACAGTCAGGATCCGGGAGTCCGGCGTCAGCAAAGAAGAGGTGCTGGAGAGCCTGAGAAGGCAGAAGGTGGAAGTGGAAGAAGCTCCTTATGCCAGGGACGCTTATTATTTGAAAAATTATGATCATCTGCCTGCCCTTGCGGCTTTCCGGGAAGGAAAGATCCAGGTTCAGGATGTAAGTTCCATGCTGGTTGCAGACGCCGCGGATCCTAAGGCGGGCGACTATGTCATAGATCTGTGCGCGGCGCCGGGAGGGAAGGCGCTGTGCATTGCGGATAAGATGCACGGCACCGGCACCGTGGATGCCCGGGACATCAGCGAATACAAAACCGAGCTGATCCTGGACAATGCCAGCAGGCAGCACCTGGACAATGTGAAGGTATCTGTCATGGATGCTTCTGTGCTGGATCCCCGGTCGCTGGAAAAGGCAGATATCCTTATCGCGGACGTGCCCTGTTCCGGATGGGGTGTCATCGGAAGGAAGGCAGATATCAAGTACAATACCAGCCCGGGGGCTGTGGCAGAGCTTGCGGCGCTGCAAAGAAAGATCCTGGAGCAGGCTGCTACTTATGTAAAGCCTGGAGGAACGCTGATCTACAGCACCTGTACCCTGACCCGGGAGGAGAACACAGACAATGTGCGGTGGTTTGCCGAGCATTTTCCCTATGAACTGGACAGCCTGGATCCCTTCCTCTGTGAGGAATTAAGAAGCAGGGAGACCAGGGAAGGATATCTGCAGCTGCTGCCGGGCGTACATGCCTGCGACGGATTTTTTATTGCCAGATTTAAGAGGAAGAAATAAATGGAAAAGACAGATATCAAATCTTTAAGCCCGGAGGAACTAAAAGCCCTGGCAGTCTCCCTGGGGGAAAAACCCTTCCGGGGGAAGCAGCTTTACGAATGGATGCATAAAAAACTTGCTTTTGATTATGAGGAGATGACCAGTCTCTCCAAAGCGTTCAGGGAAAAACTGCAGGAAAACTGCCGGCTGGTTTCTTTAAAACCTCTGGAAGTCCAGACCTCGAAAATAGACGGGACCCAGAAGTATCTGTTTGCCTTGGACGACGGCAATGTGGTGGAAAGCGTGCTTATGAAATATAAGCACGGAAACAGTGTGTGCATTTCTTCTCAGGTAGGATGCCGGATGGGATGCCGGTTCTGTGCCTCTGCCATCGGAGGCTGGACCAGGAATTTAAGCCCCTCGGAAATGCTGGACCAGATCTATAAGATCCAGCGGCTTTCCGGGGAACGGGTTTCCAATGTGGTGGTCATGGGAACCGGAGAACCGCTGGATAACTACGATAACCTGCTCCGGTTCCTTCATATGCTGAGCGATGAAAACGGTCTGAATATCAGCCAGAGAAACATCACGGTCTCCACCTGCGGCATCGTTCCCCGCATGTACGACCTGGCGCAGGAGAAGCTTCAGATCACCTTGGCAATCTCTCTGCATGCCTCCACCCAGGAGAAGAGAGAAACGCTGATGCCCATAGCTAAAAAGTACTCCATCGGCGAGGTCCTGGACGCCTGCAGAAATTATTTCGATCAGACAGGAAGAAGGCTGACCTTTGAATACAGCCTGGTAGGCGGCAAAAATGACTCCCAGGAGGACGCGGATCAGCTGGCAAAGCTTTTGCGGGGGCTGCACTGTCATGTGAACCTGATTCCCGTAAACCCCATAAAAGAACGGGATTTTGTACAATCGGACAAAAAAGTTATAGAGAAATTTCAAAATAAACTTGAAAAATATCAGATTAATGTTACTATTAGAAGAGAAATGGGTCGGGATATAGACGGGGCCTGTGGACAGCTAAGAAAAAGATATATCAGTAAGAAAGAGGACGCATAAGATGAAATCATATTCTGTTACAGATGTGGGACAGAAACGTCAGGTGAATCAGGATTATGTTTTTGCTTCTGAGGAGCCTGTGGGAAATCTGCCGAATCTTTTCGTTGTTGCAGACGGCATGGGAGGCCATAAGGCTGGGGATTTTGCCTCCAGTTTCGCAGTCCAGACGCTGCTGCAGACTATAAAAGACGATACAAATCGAAACCCGGTGACCATTATCCGCAACGCAGTGGAAAATGCCAACCGGAAAGTGTTGGAGGAAGCAAAGGCACATGAGGAAATGACGGGAATGGGCACCACCATGGTGGTTGTCACAGTCGTGGAAGATTATGCCTATGTTGCCAATGTGGGAGACAGCAGACTATATCTCATGGAAGACAAGATTCTCCAGATCACAAAGGACCATTCCCTGGTGCAGGAGATGGTAAGAAGGGGTTTGCTTACAAAGGAAGATGCCAAAACACATCCGGACAAAAATATCATCACCCGAGTGGTGGGGATCGGAGAACGTGTGGACATTGACTTTTTCGACATTCATTTAAAGGAAAACAGCCTGCTGCTGCTTTGCTCAGACGGTTTATCCAATATGGTGTCGGATGAAGAAATCTGGAGAATTGCAAATACAAGCAGAGATTTAAGGGAGACGGGCATGCGCCTGATATCCCTGGCGAATGAAAACGGCGGCAAGGATAACATTGCGGTAGTCCTGGTACTGCCGGAAACAAAAGAGGTGGAAAGATGTTAAATGTGGGAGTAATGATAGGTGGAAGATATGAGGTCGTAGGCCGTATCGGTTCCGGCGGAATGGCGGACGTGTATAAGGCAAAAGACCATAAGCTGAACCGCTTTGTGGCAATGAAGGTGCTGAAGCCGGAGTTCAGCGCAGATACGAATTTTATCCGCAAGTTCCAGAGAGAGGCACAGGCAGCCGCAGGGCTGGCACACCCCAATGTGGTAAATGTATTTGACGTAGGGGAGGATCAGGGCGCCAATTATATTATCATGGAGCTGGTGGAAGGAATTACTTTAAAGGAATATATTTCCAGAAAAGGAAAACTGACAGTAAAAGAGGCGACCAGCATTGCCATCCAGGTTTCCATGGGTCTGGAGGCAGCACATAACAGAAATATTGTGCACAGGGATATCAAGCCTCAGAATATTATTATCTCAACAGACGGTAAAGTGAAGGTGACAGACTTTGGTATTGCCAGAGTGGCTTCTTCCAATACCATCAGCACCAATGCCATGGGTTCGGTGCATTACAGCTCACCGGAGCAGGTGAGAGGCGGCTACAGCGATTATAAGAGTGATATCTACTCTTTGGGGATCACCATGTATGAGATGGTCACAGGCAGGGTGCCCTTTGACGGAGACACCACGGTAGCTATTGCTATCAAACATCTCCAGGATGAGATGGTTCCTCCGTCCCAGTACGCGCCGGAGCTTCCGCACAGCTTAGAGGAGATCATCATCAAGTGTACGCAGAAAAGCCCGGACCGCAGATACAATACCCTGGCAGAGCTGATCAATGACCTGAAGCATTCCCTCATTGAGCCCAACGGCAACTTTGTCAATCTTTCCCCTCTGAGCAATCATGCCCAGACGATCATGATCACTCCGGAGGAGATGAAGGAAATTCATGGAAGCACCGGCAGGGATTCTTATACAGAACCAGTCAGACCTCTGTATACAGAGCCGGATGACGATGAGGACGACGACGAGGATGAGGACTACGGAGAAGAATATGAATCCCGTCCCAGAAGAAAGAACCGCAGATATGAGGAAGAAGACGATGACGACGATGAGGATGACGACGACCGGGGCGGAAACACCTCTGTGGAAAAGGTTATGACCATCGCCGGACTGGTGATCGGCGGAATCATTATCTGCATCCTGATCTATTTCGTTGCTTCCGCAGCCGGACTGATCGGTTCCGGCAGTGACAACAAAGAGGAAACCCAGACAGAGGGCAGCGCCAATACCGATGAAGATCTGGTAGCTGTCCCGGATCTTTCCAATATGACAGAGGATCAGGTCAAGGACAGCCTGAACAGCTTTAACCTGGGATATCAGAAAGGCGGAGAAGAAGCCTCTGATACTGTGGAAGCAGGAAAAGTGGTAAGACAGGATCCGGAGACGAACACACAGGTGGAGAAGAACAGTGTTGTGACCGTATACTTCAGCAGCGGTCCGGCAGCGTCAGATACTCCTGAGACTACCAATACTGTGCTGATTCCCTCAGGGCTGATCGGTCAGCCTCAGAATGAGGTAAGCGCTCAGCTGAGCGCTTTGGGATTAGTTGCAAAAGTAGAATCCACACAGAGCGATACCGTTGCTATCGGAAATGTAGTTTCCTTAAGCCCGGGAGAAGGCGAGACTGTAGCGGCTGGCACCGAAGTGACACTTCAGGTCAGCGTAGGCGCCGGAAAAACCACAGTGCCCAATGTGATCGGCTGGACTCAGGAAGATGCTGAGGCAGCGCTGAGAGATGCCGGACTTCAGGTCAGCTCCGAACAGAAAGTGGAGAATCCACGGACTGTCGGTTACGGCGAAGTCTTTGACCAGGGACCCGTGGGAGGAGAGGAAGTAGAAAAAGGAACTACCGTTGTTCTGTATATCAGCAACGAGGAGATGGCACAGCAGGAGGCACAGAACAGCGAGAATACTGAAAATACAGAGAATACAGAAAATACCTCTTCAGATGCCTGGGTGACAGAGGATCAGCCTTTGCAAAAGCCAGACAATTATGAAGGCGGCAACGTAAGACTTACTTTGAAACAAGACAGCGGAGAGACTGTGATCATGGAAGGCTCTCCCATTGATTTTGACGGCGATGGCTATACGACAGGAGGTATCACAGGAGCTCCTGGCGAGGAGACAGGTACTCTGGTTCTCTCAGAGATGGGAGAGGATGGGGAATACCATGATATCTATCAATACCCTATGACTTTCCACGCACCGGAAGGCAGCAGTGAAGAGTAGACGGATCAGCAGCCAAAAAGAATAGAAACAGACAGAAGAACAGTCCGGTTCCCCGAAAAAGGGAACTGAGATTGTTCTTTTTTTGCCTGGAATAGAATCTGCATATTGCTATTCTTTTTTAAACAGTATATAATAAGACTGGATTTGTCTGGGTTTACAGACAGAAAAAGCAAAATAAACAAAGTATTACAGGAAAACAGAGGCAGAGCATGCAGGGAAGAATTGTAAAAGGAATCGCCGGATTCTACTATGTTTCCACAGAGAACCGGAACGTCTATGAATGTAAGGCAAAGGGGATTTTCAGAAAGGAAAAACGAAAACCTCTTGTCGGGGATTATGTGGAGATCGAGATCCTGGATAAGGGGGAGAAGACAGGCAATATCGTCCAGATCCTCCCCAGAAAGAATGCGCTGATCCGTCCAGCCGTAGCAAATGTGGACCAGGCGCTGGTGATCTTTGCCGCCAGGGAGCCGGATCCGAATTTTCAGCTGCTGGACCGGTTTCTGGTGGCAATGGAGCGGCAGGAGATCCCGGTGATCATCTGTATCAACAAGCAGGATCTGGCAGGAGAGGAGCAGGCGGAAGAGATACGCCGCACCTATGAACCCTGCGGTTACCGGATTCTATTTACCAGTGCCAGCAGAGAACAGGGATTGGAAGAATTAAGGCAGATCCTGACCGGAAAGACCACCACAGTGGCAGGTCCCTCCGGTGTGGGAAAGTCCTCGCTTACCAATCTCCTGCAGCCTGAGATCCAGATGGAGACAGGCGAGATCAGCAGGAAGCTGGGCAGAGGACGCCACACCACCAGACATTCCCAGCTGATCGAACTGGAAGAGGGAACGTATCTGATGGATACGCCGGGCTTTACTTCCTTCTATGTAGAAGACATGGAAAAAGAGGAGCTTCGCCACTGTTTTCCTGAGTTTTTTTCTTATGAAGGACAGTGCCGTTTCCAGGGCTGCACCCATACCCATGAGCCCGGGTGCGCGGTGAAGGAGGCTCTTAACAAGGGGGAGATCAGTCCGCGGAGGTACGACAGTTACTGTGAGATGTACAGGGGACTGGAAGAGAAAAGGAGGTACTGACGGTATGGAATATCAATTATCGCCATCGATCCTTGCCGCTGATTTCGGCAGGCTGGGCGATGCTATAAAAGAAGTTGAGGCAGCCGGGGTGAAATGGCTGCATATTGATATCATGGACGGGCAGTTTGTCCCCACTATTTCCATGGGGATTCCCATTGTATCATCTATCCGGAAGCTGACAGACATGTTTTTTGACGTACACATTATGGCAAATGAACCTGCCCATCTGATCGAGGAATTTGCCAGAGCCGGAGCAGATATGATCACAGTCCACACAGAAGCATGCGCCCATCTGGACCGGATGCTGAATCTGATCCATCAGAACGGATGCAGAGCCGGGGTTGCGTTAAATCCTGCCACACCGGTGTGTATGCTGGAAAATATCCTGGAGCTGGCGGATATGGTACTGGTGATGACCGTGAATCCCGGATTCGGCGGGCAGAAATACATTCCCTACTGCACAGAGAAGATCCGCAGTGTGAGAAAAATGGCAGAGGAGCGGGGACTGCAGCTGGATATTGAAGTAGACGGAGGCATCAACCGGGACACCATCGGCACGGTGCTGGAGGCGGGAGCGAACATTATCGTAGCAGGCTCCGCGGTCTTCGGCGGCAATATCCGGGAGAATGCCAGAGAATTAAAAGAGATGATGGAGAGATAGATGGATACGGTTTTACTGTGCGGCGGCTGTATGGAGGAAGACTTTGCAAAGCAGGCTCTTGAGAAAATCCAGCCGGACTGCGTGATTGGAATTGATAAAGGTCTGGAATTCTGCTACCGGAACCAGATCGTGCCCCAGTACATCCTGGGAGACTTTGACAGTATTGACAGGCAGGTACTGGCGTATTATGAAAACCAGAAGGAAATCCCGGTAAAGAGGTACCAGCCGGAAAAGGATGCCTCCGATACTAGGATCGGTCTGGAGCTGGCACTGAAATTAAAGAGCAGCAGGATTTTCCTTTTAGGCGCCACCGGGGGAAGGCTGGACCATTATATGGCGAATCTTCAATCCCTGCTGGTTCCCTTAAAATACGGAGCTCAGGCGTGGATCCTGGATCCGCAGAATGCAGTGACCGTACTGGACAGGGGCAGGAAGATCCGGCGGCAGGAGCTGCCTGGGAAATATGTTTCCTTTTTCTCCATGGGAGATCGGGTGGAGGGGATCACGCTTACTGGATTTAAATATCCCCTGACAGACTACACCCTGAATAATGACGACGGCATCGCTGTCAGTAATGAACTTGCCCGGGAGGAGGCAGAGGTTTCCTTTACCAAAGGAAGGCTTCTGATGATCTTCTCCAAAGACAAGGCGTAAGATACAGGAAAGTGAGGATTTATAAATATGAAATTAGGAATCGTGGGACTGCCCAATGTAGGCAAAAGCACACTGTTTAACTCCCTGACAAAGGCAGGGGCGGAATCGGCGAATTACCCTTTCTGCACCATTGACCCCAATGTGGGGATCGTGGCAGTTCCGGATGAGAGACTGAAGCTGCTGGGAGACTTTTACCATTCCAAGAAGGTAACGCCCGCAGTGATCGAATTTGTGGATATCGCAGGTCTGGTAAAGGGCGCTTCCAAAGGGGAAGGGCTTGGGAACCAGTTCCTTGCCAATATCAGGGAGGTAGATGCCATTGTACATGTGGTAAGGTGTTTTGAAGACGAAAATGTCGTGCATGTAGACGGAAGTATTGACCCATTAAGAGACATTGAGACCATTAATCTTGAACTGATTTTCTCTGACCTGGAGATCCTGGAAAGAAGGATCGCAAAGACCACCAAGACGGCAAGAATGGATAAGGAAGCTGCAAAAGAACTGGAATTCCTGAAGAAAATCAAGGAACATCTGGAAGACGGAAAACCAGCAGCTACCATGGAACTGGAGGATGAAGACCAGGAGCTTTACATGAAGGAATATAACCTGCTGACTTATAAACCAGTGATCTACGCAGCTAATGTTTCGGAGGATGATCTTGCAGATGACGCCCAGTCCAATGCCCATGTGCAGAGGGTCCGGGAGTACGCTGCCCAGACAAAGAGTGAAGTATTCGCTCTGTGCGCGGAGATCGAGCAGGAGATTTCAGAACTGGAGGAAGAGGAGAAAAAGGAATTCCTGGAGGATCTGGGGATCAAACAGTCCGGTCTGGAAAAACTGATTGTTGCCAGCTATCGTCTTTTGGGTCTTTTAAGTTTCCTGACAGCCGGAGAGGATGAGACCAGGGCATGGACCATCAAGGTGGGTACCAAGGCACCCCAGGCAGCAGGAAAGATCCACACGGATTTTGAGAGAGGGTTTATCAAGGCTGAAGTGGTGAATTATCAGGATCTCTTAGACTGCGGTTCCTATGCAGGCGCCAGAGAGAAGGGGCTGGTGCGCATGGAAGGCAAGGAATATGTAGTGCAGGACGGCGATGTGATTTTGTTCCGTTTCAATGTATAAAAAGAAAGGGACAGTTAAAGGCTAGTAAAGCAGTGGTTTTTCTCGAAACAAAGAACATAGGAGTGTGTAAATGACACAGAGAGAACTGAAAAGAGAAATCGAAAATACAAGAGAGCACTTAAACGCAGCCATAAAAAACGAAAGAGAAATGCTGGAGATCCTGGATATCAGCAGACAGCTGGACGATCTCATCGAAAAGTATCTGGAACTGGGAACCGGCAGGAGAAAATTTAACAGCTGAATGGACAGCTTAGGGGAGAAGGGATTTTTTTGGAAGGATATTTTCCAGGGAATTCCTTCTTTCTTTATAGAAAAAACGTATGTTCCCCCTTGAATTTTTGGCATTCATGGTATAGAATGTCCATATAAGTGGTAGAGAGTGGAGGAAAGTGGTGACAAATGGGGAGCTAGTGGCAGAAGCACCTGCCAGGAGTCACTTAAGGAGACGAAGGGGAGATTCGTATCCTTCCGAAAGAGGGTGACGTTCATATGTTCATGGGTGAATACAGTCATACAATCGATGCAAAGGGAAGACTGATCATTCCTGCTAAGTTCCGTGAGGAGCTGGGGGATGATTTCGTGATCACCAAAGGTCTGGATGGCTGTCTTTCGATTTACCCGAACAATGAATGGAAAGCTTTTGAAGAAAAGCTGAAAGCATTACCGCTTAATGATAAAAACGCAAGAGCCTTCTTACGTTTCTTTGTAGCCAGTGCAACACAGTGCGAGCTGGACAAGCAGGGGAGAATTCTTGTCCCGGCGACGCTGAGAGAATTTGCCGGTCTGGCAAAAGATGTGGTATTTACTGGCAACCTTACAAGAATTGAAGTCTGGAGTAAGGAAAAATGGATTGAGAACAGTAATTATGAGGACATGGATGCCATTGCAGAGGGTATGCAGAAAATGGGCATTGTCATCTAAATTACAAGGAGAAAGACATGGAATTTAAGCACCAATCCGTATTATTAGAGGAGACTGTCGGGAACTTAAGGGTAAAGCCCGACGGGATTTATGTGGATGGAACACTAGGAGGAGGCGGACATGCCCTGGCGGTATGTCAGCGCTTATCTGCCAAGGGGAGATTAATCGGTATAGACCAGGACCAGGCTGCGATAAAAGCTGCGGGGGAACGGCTGCAGGACTTTCAGAGAAATGTGACCATCATCCGCAGCAACTATTGCAACATGAAAAGGGAATTACAGAAGATTGGGATCACGTCAGTAGACGGGATTGTTTTAGATTTGGGGGTATCTTCCTACCAGCTGGACAACAGCGAAAGAGGCTTTACCTACAGGGAAGATGTCCCTCTTGACATGCGTATGGACCAGAGAAATCCACGCACAGCGAAAGACATTGTAAATCAATACAGTGAAAATGAACTGTACCGTGTCATCCGAGACTATGGTGAAGATAAATTTGCAAAGAACATTGCAAAGCATATCTGCATTGCGAGACAGGAAAAGTGCATCGAGACAACTGGAGAACTGGCAGAGATTATTAAACGCGCGATTCCCATGAAAATAAGAGCTACAGGAGGACATCCGGCGAAAAGGACCTTTCAGGCGATCCGTATCGAACTGAACCAGGAGCTGGAAGTCCTTAAAAATTCTCTTGATGACATGATTGACATACTAAATGACCAGGGAAGAATCTGTATCATCACTTTCCATTCTCTGGAGGACAGAATCGTAAAGAATATTTTCAGAAACAACGAAAATCCATGTACCTGTCCCCCGGAATTTCCCGTATGCGTATGCGGGAAGAGATCAAAGGGAAGAGTGATCACCAGAAAACCGATTCTCCCCGGCGAAGAGGAGCTGCAGTACAACAGCCGTTCCAAGAGTGCAAAGCTGCGTGTGTTTGAAAGAAGCAGGCAATCGTTGATCAGCGGACCTGAGAAGGAGTAGTTTCATGGCCGGTGTAAGAAATCAGAACAGAGACCAGAACAGAAGAGCGCAGAGATATACAGCAGCTTACGTAGATGGCAATGCTGCGCGGAAGATAGAGGAGCGAAAGGAAACGCCCAGAAAAAAATTAAGCAGAGAGGCACAGAAAAACCGAGCAAAAAGCACCAGCCTGGGAAGAGGTTATATCTTTTTCCTGGCTGTGATGTGTTCTCTTGCCACGGCAGCCTGTGTGCATTACCTTCAGTTAAATGCGGAGGTTACAGCGCAGAGGAGCGCGGTCACTTCCAAAAAGCTGGAATTAAATGACCTGAAATCCTATAATGACGCTTATTACAGCAAGGTAACTGCCAGTGTGGATCTGGAGGAGATCAAGAGACGTGCCATCAATGAGCTGGGCATGCAGTTCGTTACAGAGGATCAGATCCGATATTATACACCGGGAAACAACAGCTATGTGAGACAGTATCAGGATGTACCAGAGAGTTAAGCGGGTGAAAGATTGAAAAAAAACGTATTTCAAAGAAGAAAATTTACAAAGAAAATGAGGATAAAGCTGGCGGGGATCTTTTTTGTGGTTCTGCTGGCTTTACTGTGTTTAATCATTGGAATTACAGTGATCAACGCCAAGGAGGGAGACCGGTATACCAAGATCGTGCTCTCCCAGTCCCAGGAGCAGTACAGCAATACCGAGGTCCGTTTCCAGAGGGGCAGCATCACAGACAGGAACGGCAATATCCTGGCTTACAGTGAGAAAATTTATACATTGGTCATGGACTGTAATGCCATGAATTACACGGATGAAAAAAATGAGCAGCCTTACCGGGATAATACCATAGACGCGGTGGAATCATTTTTCGGTGTCAGCCGGGAGAAGATGGAGGCGCTGCTGGATGATCCTGAGACCAGCGGCAGTATGTACCAGCCGCTGAAGTATGAGATTTCTCTGGAAGAAAAGAGAGCGTTTGAGGAGAGCATTGAGGTTCCCGAGACAGAAGAAGAACAGAAGGAACTGGGGAAAGATGAGGTAGCCAGACGCAGGAGTATCCAGGGAGTTTATTTCGAGGAAAATTATAAGAGGATTTATCCTCTGAACAGTCTGGCGTGTGACGTGATCGGTTTTGCAGATGACGACGATGTGGCATCCTGGGGGCTGGAGGGCTATTACAACAGCACTTTAAGCGGTACCAAGGGAAGGAAATACGGCTATTTTAACGAGGACTCTTCCCTGGATCAGAATATCATAGACCCTGTAGACGGCAAGAATCTGACCACGACGCTGGATACCACCATCCAGGAGATTACAGAGAAGTATATTGAAGCTTTCAACGAAGCCCTGAAGGGAGGACCTCTGAAGTACAGTGAAGTGCTACACGAGGGGGAGAAGGAAGAGAAAACTCTGGTTATGGAGGAGAAAGGCGCGGAAAATATCGGTGTTATCGTGGCAGATCCTAACAACGGAGAAGTCCTCGCCATGGCAAGTTCGGATCCTTATGATCTGAATGAGCCCAGAGATCTCACCGGAATCTTTTCTGATAAATTGATCAAAAGTCTGAACGATGCGGATATGACGGAAGCTTACTTTAATCTGTGGGGAAATTTCTGTATCTCTGATAACTTTGAGCTGGGGTCGGTATTTAAACCAGTGACGGTGGCGTCTGCCCTGGAATCCGGGGCGGTGACTACAGAGGATACGTATCTCTGCGACGGAGGAGAGCAGATCGGCACAGACTATGTCAAGTGCGCCGTCTGGCCGGACGCCCATGGCACAGAGACCCTGGGAGAAGTGATCCAGAACTCCTGCAATGACGGTACTATGGCAGTGGCGAGAGCGATGGGCGCGGAGGAATTCCTTACGTACCAGAAGAAATTCAATTTCGGCTCCCAGACCGGCATTGACCTTCCGGGAGAGGCAGCCGGGCTTTTATTCGGCGACGATATGAAGGCGATCGAGCTGCAGACGTCCGGTTTCGGACAGGGATTTACAGCCACCATGATCCAGGAGGTGGCAGCAATCTCCGCAGTCATTAACGGAGGAACCTATTATCAGCCCCATCTGGTAAAAGAAATCACAGATTCTGACGGCAAGGTGGTGGAGAGTATCACACCGACGGTGCTTAAGGAAGTGATTTCCCCGGATGTATCCGCAGAAGTCAGAAAATATATGGGCATGAGTGTGGAAAGCGGGACCAGCCAAAGCTCTAAGGTACAGGGATATTCCATGGGAGGGAAGACCGGTACTGCGGAGAAACTGAAACAGACCGCGGACAACAAGGAAGAGGGAAATAATGTAAAAAATTATCTGGTTTCCTATGTGGGCTTTGCCCCTCTGGATGATCCCCAGGTGGTCATTTATGTGGTGGTGGATACCCCGAACGCAGAGAACCAGGCTTCCAGCCAGTATGCCCAGTATATTGCCCAGGCAATTCTGTCGGAAGTGCTTCCTTATATGAATATTTATCCGGATGAGGAAGGCGCGGGGGAAACCCAGCTGTGGGAAGGATTTACCGGCGTGCCCAAGTTCACGGATATTGAGACAGACGGAGTTTCCAACCCCAGAGGAAGGACACTGGAAGAAGAGGAGGAGCAGATTACAGAGGAAGATCAGCTCAATGACCAGTACAGCGACGGCATCTCCAATGAGGATGCAGGTTACGGGGAGGATTCACAGGAGACTTCAGACTATGGTGAGGACCTGTACGGAGAGGATGGAAGTTATCTGGGCGATTCCAGAGAGGACAGCTCCTACGATGAAACCTCAGAGGGACAGGACACCGGAGGCAGCCGGAATACCCGGGATACGGGCGGTACCCAGGATGACGGATCGGAAGAAGACTCCGACACACAATAAGAGGACAAGAGAAGGAAAAAGAAAATATAGAATTCTATAAGAGCAGCGGTATGTGCACGGAAAAGGCAGATACCGCTGCTCTTGTATCCGGGGCTTTTCCTTCTAAAAAAGCCCCGGACTGCATAGACTATAGGGATAGGCAGCAGGGGCGTGAAAAATGAGAAAGAACAGGACCTACCACAAAAAGAAAACAGTCCTGGTATTTGCCGTATGTGTCTGTATGCTGGCAGGGCTCATGGGACGCATGGTGTATCTGATGGTCGTCCGGTCCGATTATTATGCCCAGAAGGCAGAGGAGCTCCACGAGAGAGAGCGGGACATCAAGGCAGCCCGGGGACGGATCCTGGACGCGAAAGGAGAGGTGCTGGCGGATAATAAGGCAGTTTGCACCATCTCTGTGATCCACAGCCAGATCAAGGAACCGGAAAAGGTGGCTGCCATGCTGGTAAAGGAACTGGGAATCTCAGAAGAGACGGCGAAGAAGCGGGTGGAAACCGTTTCCTCCATTGAGCGGGTAAAGACCAATGTGGAAAAGTCTGTGGGGGATAAAATACGGAGCTACCATCTGGACGGGGTAAAAGTCGATGAAGATTTTAAAAGAGATTACCCCTACGATGATCTGGCGTCCAAGGTGCTGGGCTTCACCGGCGGGGACAATCAGGGAATCGTGGGACTGGAAGTCATGTATGAAGATGTGCTGCGGGGCATTGACGGCAAGATCCTTACCACCACAGACGCCCGGGGCGTGGAAATCTCGGAACTGGGAGAGAGCAGGGTGGAGCCTGTGCCCGGATATGACCTTCACATCAGTCTGGATAAGAATATCCAGATGTACGCCCAGCAGGCAGCAGAAAAGGTCATGGAAGAGAAAGGGGCAGAGGCGGTATCCATTCTGCTGATGAATCCCCAGAATGGGGAGATCTATGCCAATGCCAATGTGCCGGAATTCCATCTGAATGATCCGTTTACTTTAAATACAGATGCAGACACCTCTGCTATGACAGATCAGGAATTCCAGGATGCCTGCAACCAGATGTGGAGGAACCGTACGGTCAACGATACCTATGAGCCGGGCTCCACCTTTAAGATCATTACCATGACTGCCGGGCTTTCCGAGGGTGTGGTGGATCTGGAGGATTCTTTTTACTGCCCGGGTTATAAGATCGTGGAGGACAGGAGGATCCACTGCCATAAGAGGATTGGTCACGGGGCAGAGAATTTCGTCCAGGGCGCCATGAATTCCTGCAATCCCGTATTCATTGAGGTGGGGCTGCGTCTGGGCGTGGATAACTATTATCAGTATTTTAAAGAGTTTGGATTACTGAAAAAGACAGGAATCGATGTGCCCGGAGAGGCGGGGACCATCATGCATGACAAAGAAAACATCGGAGAAGTGGAGCTTGCCACCATATCCTTCGGGCAGTCCTTCCAGATCACGCCTATCCAGCTGGCAGCCACCGTCAGCTCTATCATCAACGGGGGAACCAGGGTGACGCCCCATTTCGGCGTGAAGGTCACAGATCAGGAGGGCAGTCTGGTGGAAACCCTGGAATATCCTCAGGAGACAGGGATCGTATCAGAGGAAGTCTCCAAACAGGTGCGCTATATCCTGGAAAAGGTAGTGTCCGAAGGCTCCGGGAAAAACGCTGCCATAGAGGGAAGGACCATCGGAGGCAAGACAGCCACCTCCCAGACCCTGCCCAGAAGCGCCAACCGCTACATATCGTCGTTTCTGGGATTTACGCCGGCAGAGGATCCTCAGGTACTGGGCATCTGCGTGATCTGGGATCCCCAGGGCGTTTATTACGGAGGGACCATAGCGGCTCCGGTGATCCGGGATATCTTTGAGAATGTTCTTCCTTATATGGGGATTGAAGGTTGATAATTCAGGGAAAAAGCATTATACTATAGAAAGTGCCGGGCAGGGCGCAAAAGCCCTGCCAGTAAAGAAAAATACATATTAAATGAGGTGTACTATGGCAGATTTTAAAATGGTTGTACCAGTATTAATTGCGTTTGTGATCAGTGTGATCTTAGGACCCATCGTGATCCCCTATCTGAGAAAACTGAAAATGGGACAGACAGAGCGGGTGGAGGGCGTACAGTCCCACCTGAAAAAAGCGGGAACGCCTACCATGGGCGGTATCATTTTCCTGCTGTCCACAGTTGTGACTTCTCTGATTTATGTGAAGGATTATCCGAAGATCATCCCGGTGCTGTTTCTGACTCTGGGATTTGGCATCATCGGTTTTCTGGATGATTATTTAAAGGTTGTGCTGAAGCGGTCTGACGGTCTGATGCCGGGACAGAAGATGGCATGCCAGATCGTGGTGACAGCGATCTTTGCTTTTTACCTTGTGAAGTTTACCGATGTTCCGCTGACCATGAAGATTCCTTTCATGCCGGGACATGAGCTGGATTTTGGGATCCTTTCCATCCCGATTTTATTTGTGGCTGTGATCGGTGCAGTAAACGGTGTGAATTTTACCGATGGTCTGGACGGTCTGGCTTCCTCTGTGACCATTATGGTAGCTACCTTTTTTTCTGTGGTTGCTATTGGGACAAGGAGCGGCATTGAACCCATCACCTGTGCGGTGGTAGGCGCTCTGATGGGCTTCCTGCTGTTTAATGTCTATCCTGCAAAGATCTTTATGGGAGACACCGGCTCTCTGGCTCTGGGCGGATTCGTGGCAGGTACGGCTTATATGCTGCAGATGCCGCTGTTCTTAATTATCATTGGTCTTGTGTATGTGGTAGAGGTCCTTTCTGTGATGATCCAGGTGACTTACTTTAAAGCCACCCATGGAAAGCGCTTTTTCAAGATGGCGCCTATTCATCATCACTTTGAGCTGTGCGGCTGGTCTGAAACAAGGATTGTTGCGGTGTTTTCCGTGATCACCGCGATTTTATGCCTGATTGCCCTGATGGGAGTATAAGGTTTGGAGGAGAAAAGTATGAGTTTACAGAAACAGGAACTGAAAGGAAAACAGGTGCTGGTATTCGGAAGCGGCATCAGCGGCATCGGCGCGGCGCGGCTTCTGGACGCTGTGGGTGCCCAGACGATCCTTTATGACGGAAATGAAGCATTAAAGGAAGAGGAGATCCGGGGCAGACTGCAGGAGGGTTCCCGGTGCAGGATCCTTCTGGGAGAGCTTTCCCAGGAAGTGATCGGCAGCCTGGATCTGGCAGTTATGAGCCCGGGAGTGCCGCTGGACATTGAACCGGTCCAGAGGATCGCCCAGGCAGGAGTCCCCATCTGGGGCGAGGTGGAGCTTGCCTGGCAGGTAGGGAAGGGAACGGTCCTTGCCATTACCGGGACCAATGGAAAGACCACCACAACTGCCCTTCTGGGAGAGATCATGAAAGCCTATGCGGATTCGGTGTTTGTTGTGGGAAATATCGGAAATGCCTATACAGGGGCGGCTCTTTCTATGACCGAGGACAGCTTTACCGTGGCGGAGATCAGCAGTTTCCAGCTGGAGACCGCAAAAACTTTTGCTCCTAAGGTGTCTGCGATTCTGAATATTACCGAGGATCATCTGAACCGCCATCATACCATGGAGGAATACATCCGGGTAAAAGAGCTGATCGCGGCAAACCAGACGAAGGACGACTATTGCATTCTGAATTATGAGGATCCGGTCCTGCGGGCATTCGGGGAGACCTGTCCGGCGTCTGTGATTTATTTTTCCAGCGTAAGAAAGCTGGAGCAGGGCATTTATCTGGACGGGGACACCATCGTCCTGCGAAAAGACGGTGAAGAGATCCCTGTGGTAAAGACAGGAGAACTGAAGATCCTGGGACAGCACAATCATGAGAATGCTATGGCTGCGGCTGCCATGGCATACTGCGCAGGCGTCCCTGTAGAAACTATCCGCAAAGTCCTGGGGGAATTCCGCGCGGTTGCACACAGGATTGAATTTGTAGAAGAGATCCGGGGCGTCGCCTGGTACAACGATTCTAAGGGAACCAATCCGGATGCGGCGATCAAGGGTATCCAGGCAATGAACCGCCCTACGTATCTCATCGGCGGCGGATATGACAAGGGTTCTTCCTATGAAGAATGGATCCGTGCCTTTGACGGCAAGGTCAGGAAACTGGTGCTCATCGGTCAGACCAGGGAAAAGATCCGGGATGCGGCTCATGCCTGCGGATTTACGGATACGGTCCTGGCGGACAGCTTAGAGGAGGCTGTGGAGATCTGCGCTAAGGAGGCAAAGCCCGGAGAAGCCGTGCTGTTATCTCCGGCGTGCGCCAGCTGGGGACAGTTCGACAATTACGAACAGCGGGGCGACCGGTTTAAAGAATATGTCAGAAAGCTGTTCTAAGAAAAGGGAAAATTTCATATATTAAAAGGAATCATAGGGAAAAGGACGGAATGCCTGTGAAAAGCAGCGGCTGGCAGGAAAGTCAAAGAAAGGCAGACGGAGTCTTATTTGTCCTGGTGATGCTCCTTTTGGTTTGCGGACTGGTATTTCTGTATAGTACCAGTGCATATAATGGCAGGGTGAAGTTTCATGACCCTGCCTATTATTTTAAGAAACAGCTTTTTGCCACTTCTCTGGGGCTGATGGGAATGTATGTGGTGTCCTGTATGGATTATCATCTCCTGGTCAGGTTCGCCCCGCTTTTTTATGTTTGTTCCCTGGGGCTTTCTCTTGCGGTTCTTTTATTCGGAGATGAATACAACGGATCCAAACGATGGCTTTCCATCGGTCCTCTGTCTTTCCAGCCTTCGGAGTTTGCCAAGGTGGCAGTGGTCCTGCTCCTTGCCTGGGTGATCACCAGGAGAAAGGAGAAGCGGGAGAGCATCTGGCACATGGCAGGGACCATGGCTCTGCTGCTTCCCATTGTAGGACTGGTGGGGACCAATAACCTGAGTACTGCCATTATTATCCTGGGAATCGGCGTGGTGCTGATCTTTGTCTCCAATCCCAGGTATCTTCCCTTTCTAGGGATCGGCGCCTGCGGCATTGTGTTTATCGGCGTCTTTCTGGGCATGGCAAGCTACCGTCTGGAGCGACTTGCCATCTGGAGAAATCCGGAAGCCTATGAGAAGGGCTTTCAGACTATCCAGGGGCTGTACGCCATAGGCAGCGGCGGGATCTTCGGCAGGGGGCTGGGAAGCAGCCTTCAGAAGCTGGGCTTTGTGCCCGAGGCGCAGAACGATATGATCTTTTCTATTATCTGTGAGGAGACCGGGCTGGTGGGAGCCTGCCTTCTCATTCTTTTGTTCGGGCTGCTGATCTGGCGGCTGATGGTCATCGCCACCCATGCCCGGGATCTGTGCGGAGCCCTGATCGGGGCAGGGATCATGGGGCATATGGCAATGCAGGTCATTTTGAATATTGCGGTGGTGACCAACACCATTCCCAATACAGGGATCACCCTTCCCTTTGTCAGCTATGGGGGCACGTCGGTGCTGTTTCTTCTGGGAGAGATGGGGATCGCTTTGTCCGTGAGCAGAGGATATCACGAAAAGGAGGGCGCTGAATAGGATAGTAGTGTGGCTTTTTTATCTGAAAACAAGAGGAGTGTAGAGCGTGGACGCAATCAGGATTACAGGCGGTTTTCCTTTGGACGGAGAAATAGCAGTACAGGGTTCTAAAAACGCGGCATTGCCTTTGATGGCAGCCGCTGTTTTAAATAAAGGGGTGACCGTGCTTTTCGGCTGTCCCAGAATTTCCGATGTGTTTTCCATGGAGGAAGTGCTGAGAAGTCTGGGAGCCAGGACCAGGTGGGAGCAGGACGCGCTGATCCTGGACACCGGACCCATGGACCAGGTGAAGGTAAAGAGAGAACTGGGAGAAAAGATGCGCTCCTCTATTGTGCTTCTGGGAAGCCTGCTGGGCAGGTTCGGGGAAGCGGTGCTGCCCTATCCGGGCGGATGTGTCATCGGGCAAAGACCGGTAGATCTGCATCTGGCGGCTCTGGAAAAACTGGGCGCCAGGTTTTATGAGGAGGACGGCATGCTCCATGCAAAGGCACAGCGGCTGGCAGGGGGTGAGATCTGCTTTGCCAAACCCAGCGTAGGCGCCACGCAGAACGCAGTGCTGGGAGCTGTGTGCGCGCCCGGAAGGACGGTGATCCGGGGCTGCTCCAGGGAACCGGAGGTCACATGGCTGTGCCGCTTTCTGAATCTGGCAGGAGGCAGGATCCGGGGCATCGGCACCGACTGTCTGAAGATCCAGGGCGTGCCGTCCCTTCATGATACAGGAATGCAGATTCCTGCCGACCGGATCGCGGCAGGCACCTATGTGTGCGCCAGCGCTGTTACCAGAGGCAGAGGCATACTGAGAAACGCGCCGGTTGGAGAAATGGGAGCCCTCCTTCATGTCTATGAGAAAATGGGTGGACAATATGCCTTTAACAGTGGTAAACTGTCTTTATGCAGCTGTGGGGTAAAGAACCCGGTGAGAGGGCTGCGCACCCAGGTATATCCCGGGTTTCCTACGGATCTGCAGTCCGTCCTTGTGGCAGTGCTTGCCACGGTAAAAGGGGAAAGCTGCGTGGAGGAGACGATTTTTGAAGACCGGTTCAAGGCAGTGCCGGAGCTTGTCAGGATGGGAGCGGACATTACGGTGTGCCGCAGTACTGCCCATATCCGGGGAAGAGACTTAAGCGGAGCCAGGGTCTGTGCCAGAGAACTGCGCGGAGGCGCGGCGCTGGTGGTGGCAGGGCTTGCGGCAGAGGGAGAGACCTGTGTGGAGAACCGGCATTTTATCGAGCGGGGATATGAAGATATCTGCAGAGATCTGTCCCTGCTGGGAGCATGCATCAGAAAAGATTAAAGGGGAAGCAGATGAGCAGAAGGAAGAAACGGGCAGTCCTTGCAGTATCCGTCCTGGGCGTTTTCGTCCTGGCGGTCCTGGTATTTGTGCTGGGATTCCGGGTGACTGCCGTGAAGGTTACAGGAAATAAATTTTATACAGAGGATGAGATCCGGTCCATGATCCTGGACGACGATACTTTTTTGGCAGGTAATTCTATTCTGGCAGGCTTTATCAGAACAGAAGAAAAAACAAAAGAAGCCAATATGATCGACACCGTTTCCGTAAGCCGTCAGGGCAGAAATACGCTGGTGCTGAAGGTGAAGGAAAAGCAGCTGATCGGCTATGTGGAGTATCAGGGACGGTATGTGAATTTCGACCGCCAGGGCATTGTGCAGATCATTACAGACGCGCCGGTGGAGGACGTTCCCAGAGTGGACGGGCTGGAGATCACAGATGTCCAGGAACAGGAAAAATTAAACGGCGTTAATAGCAGCAAGCTGAATACCATCCTCAGTGTAGGCAAGATGCTGGAAAAAACAGCACAGAAGCCGGACCGGCTGGAATTCGGTACACTAAACCAGCTGGTGCTCTATTATGGGGATATTGAAGTCCGCATGGGAGACGATGAAAATATGGAGGAGAAGATGAACCGCCTGGAAGGAATCCTGCCGGAGCTTTCCGGTATGAAGGGGATCCTCCATATGGAGAATGTCAGCGAAAACAGCAGGAATGTGGTTTTTGACCAGGATACCGGAGCGGCGGATTCCTCAGAGGATGCAGAGACTTCTGAGGGAACAGAAGACGGCGGATCCGGCGATGGTTTTTCCGGAGAAAATTCCGGGACAGGAAGCCCGGACGGGACAGATATCAATGATTATTACCAGCAGGGATCCGGGGAAAGCCAGAACTCCGGGCAGGAGGACAGCTACAGCGAAAACGGAAGCTATGATGAAACAGACGGCTACAGCGAAGACGGCAGCTATGACGGAACGGACAGCTACAGCGAGGACGGAAGTTATGACGGAACGGACGGCTACAGTGAGGATGGAAGTTATGACGGAACAGACAGCTACAGCGAGGACGGAAGTTATGACGGAACGGACAGCTACAGCGAGGACGGAAGCTATGGCGGAACAGACAGTTACGGTGAAGACGGCAGCTACAGCGGCTATGGAGACGGATCCGGGCTGGAATATACAGACGGCTCCGATGCATCGGAAGAATAGGGATTTTGGGACAGAGTTTAAGAAAAATTTATGAAAAAAATTCAATTTACCGGTTGATAAATTTAAAAAAAGAATATATTATATATCTATGTGTACATACATACAGATACTAGAATAAAAATACATAGGAATAGAAAGATCCATAAGAACAAAAAGCTTGTGTGCTCTGCCTGCTTCAGACGGAGACGGACAGCAGGAGCATATTTGAAGCGATATAAGGAGCTAAAGGAGGAAATACCGTGTTAGAGATCATGTCAAACGAAGCTGAATCATCTGCAAAGATCATTGTTGTGGGAGTCGGCGGAGCTGGAAATAACGCAGTAAACAGAATGGTGGAGGAAGCCATCGCAGGAGTAGAGTTCATCGGAGTTAATACAGATAAACAGGCGCTTACTTTATGTAAGGCACCTACCATCATCCAGATCGGTGAGAAACTGACCAAAGGTCTGGGCGCAGGCGCAAAGCCTGAGGTTGGTGAAAAAGCCGCAGAAGAGAGCATTGAAGAGATCAAACAGGCGATCCAGGGCGCGGATATGGTATTCGTTACCTGCGGTATGGGCGGCGGCACCGGTACAGGAGCAGCTCCCATCGTGGCAGGCGTTGCCAAAGAAATGGGAATCCTGACCGTCGGCGTTGTGACAAAGCCATTCCGTTTTGAAGCAAAGACACGTATGAGCAATGCTCTTACAGGAATTGAAAAGCTGAAAGAAAATGTAGATACACTGATCATCATTCCAAACGACCGTCTGTTAGAGATCGTTGACCGCCGGACAACCATGCCGGACGCTTTAAAGAAAGCGGATGAAGTTCTGCAGCAAGCAGTACAGGGCATTACAGACCTGATCAACCTGCCGGCACTGATCAATCTGGACTTTGCCGATGTACAGACTGTTATGACCGATAAGGGCGTGGCACACATCGGTATCGGTGAAGGAAAAGGCGACGACAAGGCTATGGAAGCCGTACAGCAGGCAGTATCCAGCCCGCTGCTGGAGACGACCATCGAAGGCGCGTCTCATGTAATCGTCAATATTTCCGGCGACATTTCTCTGATGGATGCAAACGACGCGGCAAGCTATGTACAGAACCTGACAGGCGAGGATACCAACATTATCTTTGGTGCTCTTTACGATGACAAGGAAGCAGATTATGTACGCATTACAGTAATCGCTACAGGTCTGGACGATGAAACTACCAGAAAACCCAGTGTTGCAAGAGATAAAAAGACAGGAAAACCGGTGAAAGAAGAAAAGGCGCAGCAGACAGCAGCAAGACCTTCCGGATATACTATGCCTAAATTTACCCAGCCGACACTGAACCAGCCGCAGCAGAGCTTTACCAGCAATGTGCCCAAAGCAGATATCCAGATTCCGGAATTTCTGAGAAACAGAAGATAAGAATAATAGAAGAATAGAGAGACTGCCGCAAAAAGCGCAGACGGCTGGGAAAGATGGACCAGCGTCTGTGCTCATGCGGCAGTCTTTTTACGATAGGGAGAGAAGAGCTATGGAAGAAAAAAAGATGACCCATTTTGATGAAAACGGCAATGCGGTCATGGTGGATGTGTCCCAGAAGGCAGTGACCGCCAGGACAGCCCTGGCTGTGGGAAGCATCTATGTGAACCAGGCAGTGATGGACGCTGTAAGAAACCGCACTGTGAAAAAAGGAGATGTACTGACCGTAGCGCAGGTTGCCGGGATCATGGGGGCAAAGCAGACCTCGTCCCTGATCCCCATGTGCCACAATTTGCTGATCTTAAAGTGCGCAGTGGAATTTGAGCTCCACCCCCAGGAGAATAAGATCACAGCCTTCTGCCGAGTGAAGACAGAAGGAAAGACAGGGGCAGAGATGGAGGCGCTGACAGGGGTACAGACAGCCCTTTTGACCATCTACGATATGTGCAAAGCCATTGATAAGAGAATGCAGATCTCAGAGGTACATCTGGTAGAAAAAACCGGAGGAAAAAGCGGAACCTTCCGCTTTGAAGACAGAGAGGAGGAAAATCATGAGAAGAGCAGTGATCATAACAGCCAGTGACAGCGGCTACCGGGGAGAGAGAGAGGATTTAAGCGGACCGGCAGTAAAGGAAATCCTGGAAAAGGAAGGCTATCAGGTAACAGAGCAGATCCTCCTGCCGGATGACCGGGAGGCGCTGGGCAGGGTCATGGCGCAGATTGCCGATGAAGACCGTGCGGAGCTGATCCTTACTACCGGAGGCACAGGCTTCTCACCCAGAGACTGCACGCCGGAAGCCACAGAGGATATCTGTGAGCGGCGTGTGCCCGGGATTCCAGAGGCGATGCGGGCATACAGCATGCAGTTTACCGGGCGCTCCATGCTGAGCCGCCAAGCGGCAGGGATCCGCAAAGGCACCCTGATCGTGAATCTTCCCGGCAGCCCCAAGGCAGTGAGGGAATGCCTGGAATACATTCTTCCCCACCTGGGGCACGGGATCGATATCTTAAGAGGCGATGCCTCCAACTGTGCCAGAAAGTAAAGGAACCGGGATATTCCATAAGGCATGGGCATATCCCTGCGCATGGACAGCGGGACAGCGAAGTATGAGGCAGCAGGATACAGGACAGTTCCGGATTACTGCTTAGCCAGATAACGGCGGACTTCCTCCACAGGCATCTCCTGTCCGGTCCAGATGCGGAAAGCCTCGGCGCCCTGGTACAGTAGCATGGAGTAGCCGTTGAAGGCTTTTCTTCCGGCAGAGCGCGCCTGAGAAAGAAGGCGGGTCTCCCAGGGATTGTAAATGATGTCGGCAACGGCAGTGTCTTTTCCAAGCCAGGAAATATCCGGAAGGATGCAGGCGTCCGTGTCAGGCGCCATGCCCACGGAAGTGGCGTTGACAAAAAGGGCGCTTTCGGACAGGCACTGCTTCAGCTCCTCCAGATTTTCATTGTCGTGCAGGAGGATCCTGCAGGCGGTCTCTGCCTGCAGGGCAGCGGCAAGCTTCTGGATCCTGGGCAGATGGCGGCTGCTGGAGCGGGCAAAGACGTGTATGGTGTCCAGTCCGTCCAGGGCAGCCTGGGCACAGATAGCTGTGGCAGCGCCGCCGATTCCCATCAGAGTCATGGTCTTTCCTTTTATGGAAATGCCTTCTTCCCTGACGGAGCGCATAAAGCCTACGCCGTCGGTATTGTGCCCGATCAGCTTTCCGTCTCGGTTTTCCACCGTATTGACCGCGCCGATAAACCGGGCGGCAGGGGAAAGCTCATCCAGGAATTCCAGGATTTTATTTTTGTTGGGCATGGTCAGGTTAAAGCCCAGGACATTTAAGGTGAGAAGCCCCTGGACCGCTTCTTTTAACTGATCTTCCCCCACGTCAAAGCAGAGATAGGCACAGTCGATCCCGAGAGACTGGAAACTGTAATTATGCATAAGAGGAGAAATACTGTGAGAGACCGGACTTCCCAAAAGCCCGGCGATCCTTGTTTTCCCTGTGATCGGTATCATGGCAGAACCTCCTGAAGTAAAATATCGTTGATAAAAGTTTAAAATGAAACTTTCATAGTGTCAAGCATGAAAGTGAGTCAAAGAAGAAAATGGGAATCAAATAAGAAGATCAGAAAATAAGAAAAACAGAAAAAAGAAAGTCGGAAAAAAGGAAATCAAAACCCAAGAAAGAGAAATAGAGCAAGAAAAAGAGAAAGGAAAACAGAAATTAGGATGCAGTCAGTAAAAGTAAAACACACCGTGATCGGGGAAGGAATCCCGAAAATCTGTATTCCGGTCACCGGAAAAACAGCAGAAGAGATCTGCGAACAGACTAAAAAGATCCTGGAACTGGAACCGGATCTGGCAGAATGGAGGATCGACTGCTGGGAAGAAAAGGCAGGAGAAGAAAAAATCTGCGAAATGTTAAGAACAATAACCGACATTTTAGGGGAAATTCCCCTTCTCTTCACCTTCCGTACAGCGGCAGAAGGAGGAGCCCGTCCCATCAGCTCCAAGGATTATGTAAAGCTTTTAAAAACCGCTGCCAAAACCGGTCTTGCGGACCTGATCGATGTAGAAGTTTTCTTCTGTAAGGACCAGGCAGAGGCGCTGATCGGGGAGATTCAGCAGGCAGGCGCCCGGGTGGTGGCATCCAACCATCACTTTGACAGGACGCCGTCTAAGGACGAAATCTTTGAACGGCTGGAAGCGATGGAAGCAGCAGGCGCAGACATCCTGAAACTGGCTGTGATGCCCAAAGACTTCTCCGATGTGTGCTGTCTTTTGGAGGCGACAAACGCTTTTGCCCAAAAGACCCAGCGTCCCCTGATCACCATGTCCATGGGAAAGACCGGGGTTTTAAGCCGTCTGTGCGGAGAGATCACAGGCTCCTGCGTCACTTTCGGAGCCGGGGTCAATGCCTCCGCGCCGGGACAGGTACCGGCAGAGAAACTAAGGCAGATCTTAACGGAAATTCATGAGCTCCGGTCAGCAGGAGAGACCGAAGAAAATTGACATAAAAAAGGTAACATAAACGGGAAAAAAGCGAATCCCACTGTCGAAAAGATTTGGGGTTTCGCCCAGCGGTTTTGACAAAATCAGCACCCCCTAACACCTATAATGAACATTGCTTATTCCAGATAAGTAAGAGAGTCATTGACAGGTATTAGGGGGTGTTTTGTGTACTACGAATTCTACATAGATGAGTTTTTCGTAGTAAACCTGCTGGTGGATCTTCTTCTGCTGGTGCTGACCAGCCAGATCCTTGGGGAAACTGCCAGTCCCCTTCGGATGCTTCTGGCTGCCGGGACGGGAGCGGCGGGCGCCTGCGCCCTGGTGCTGCTTGGGACAGAGAAGTTCGCAGTAGGAGAAACGGTCCTTCATCTGGCACTTGCGGTTTTTATGGTGAAAATCGGGTGCGGGATAAAAGCTTTTGGGAAACTGATGCGGGGCGTCTGCGCTTTTTACGGGGCTTCCTTTTTGCTGGGAGGACTCTTAAGCGCCATCCCTATGGGTACGAAAAAGGGAATTCTTACGTTTTTTGCAATCACATTTACCGCTTATTGGGCAATTCACATAGGCATAAGACTCTGTAAATACTTAAAAGGAAAAGATGAGGCATTCTGTGAAGCCGTGATCCGGCTGAACGGAAAAAGTTTGAAAGTAAAGGGACTGTATGATACGGGAAACCGTCTGAGAGACCCTCTGACCGGGAAAACGGTGTGCGTCATGGAACTTGCGGTATTCGGGCAGCTTCTGGAAGGAAAGGAGCGAAAAGCCCTAGAACAATTCTGTGACCAGACCGGAGAGCAGGAGGGGGAGACCTGGCAGCGTCTGGCAAAGACCCTGAAGCCAAGGCTTCTGCCTTACAGCAGCGTTGGCTGTGAAAAGGGGCTGCTCTTAACGGTAACGGCAGACGGTATGTTCCTATCATCGGGAGAGAAAAAGGGGCAGGTGAAACATCCGGTCATCGGACTTTCACAGACTCCCCTGTCTCCTTGCGGGAACTTTCAGATAATTATCAGTCCAGAGATCTGGGACAGTAGGAGAGGAGCTTTATGAGTATGGATATGTGTGTAAAAAGAGATTTTCCGTTTTCTGGTTTTACCGGAATTTTATTCCCAAGAGGCAATGAACTGCACTATATTGGAGGTGCAGAGGTGCTGCCGGCGCCGCTGACCCCTCAGGAGGAATCTGAGAAGTTAGAGGAAATGTTAAAGGACAGCAGCCAGGAGGCGAAGTCCTGCCTGATCGAGCATAACCTGCGGCTGGTGGTCTACATTGCAAAGAAATTTGACAATACCGGGGTGGGCGTGGAGGATCTGATCTCCATCGGCACCATCGGACTGATCAAAGCCATCAATACCTTTAATCCGGTGAAGAAGATCAAGCTTGCCACCTATGCTTCCCGGTGCATTGAAAATGAGATCCTTATGTATTTAAGGCGGAACAGCAAGACCAGGATGGAGGTGTCCATCGATGAGCCGCTGAACGTGGACTGGGACGGAAATGAACTGCTGCTGTCGGATATTCTGGGAACCGATGAGGATGTGATCTACCGGGATATTGAAAGTGAAGTAGAGCGCAAGCTTCTGGGAAAGGCGATCGGGAAGCTGTCTAAGAGAGAGCAGACCATTGTGCGGCTGCGCTTTGGCATCAATATGCCGGACGGGAAGGAGAAGACCCAGAAGGAAGTGGCAGATCTTTTGGGGATTTCTCAGTCGTATATCTCCAGGCTGGAGAAGCGGATCATGAAGCGGCTGAAAAAAGAGATCGTGCGGTATGAGTAGCTGGAGGTATGAGCATCGTGCGGCATAAGTAGTCTGCGGTGTCAGCATCTTGCAACATAAACAGCCTGCAGGGGTGGAGATAAGGACTTTGCAGGCGGAACTGAACCAGTGATCCGGACCGGCTGATTGGTCTGACGGAGAAGGAGAGGCTGGGAGGAACAGGAAAACCCCCAAAGTGAACAATGTTTTATCTTAAAGGACATTGGGCACTTTGGGGCTTTTCTTTTTGGAAAATTTTCTATCTTTATAAATTTCTTGCCGTTTCTATTGACAACAGAAAAAATATGAGATATATTAATGATATCAAAATGATATCAAATTAATCGGAAAGTACAGCAGCCTAAGGCAGCTAAAGCAATCAAAGGAACTAAAGCGGCACACGCAGCTGTAAACTTTCCTAATCCACCAAGGAGGGTATGAGTATGGAGAGTGGCAACAAGATTCAGGAAGAAAAAATATTAAAGGCAAAGTCAGGCTTTGGAATGCTGGCGCTGGGGATTCTCCTTCTGCTGGCAGGAACCGCAGGAATGATCTACGGGATCGTCCGTCTGGAGGGCAACGACTCAGACGTGCTGGGCGGCTGTCTGCTGATCGGCGGTATCCTGGTGATCGTGGCAGCAGTGGTCCTGCTGTGCGGACTGAAGATCTTAAACCCCAAGGAAGCCCTTGTGCTGACACTTTTCGGAAATTATTACGGAACACTGAAAGAAGAAGGCTTTTACTGGGTAAATCCTTTTGTATCAGCCATTAATCCTTCTACCAAGATCGTGATCACAGGCAAGGCAGATCTTGGAAATGTAAAGAAAAAGATTTCCTTGAAAACCATGACCCTAAACAACGAAAAGCAGAAGGTCAACGACCAGCTGGGAAATCCAGTGGAGATCGGCGCGGTTGCTATCTGGAAAGTGGTAAATCCCACAAAGGCAGTACTCAATGTAGAGAATTATAAGAATTATCTTTCCATCCAGTGCGATTCCATCATCCGCAACACTGCCCGTAAGTACCCCTATGACGCAGCAGAAGGCGCGGACGAAAAGAGCCTGAGAGGAAGCAGCCAGGAGATCGCGGACATTATGTGCAAAGAGCTCCAGGAAAAAGTGGTAAACGCAGGCATCCAGATCCTGGAGGTGCGCATCACCCACCTGGCTTACGCGCCGGAGATCGCATCCGCGATGCTGCAGAGACAGCAGGCAGCAGCTATCATCGACGCCCGCCAGAAGATCGTGGAAGGCGCCGTGGGAATGGTGCAGATGGCGCTGCAGCAGCTGAACGAAAACGATGTGATCGAGCTGGACGAAGAGAGAAAAGCAGCCATGGTCAGCAATCTGCTGGTGATCCTGTGCGGAAATAAAGACGCGCAGCCTATTGTCAACAGCGGAAGTATTTATTAAAATAAAAGGGCGGTCACAGCCCGGCTGACCGGCAGAAAAAGTAAAGGTGGTGACTCATTCTGGAAAATGAAACCAGGGGAAAAGGGAAAGAAAAGGCAAAGAAACAGGTGCCCTTAAGACTGTCAGCTACCCTGTGGAATGAGATCGCCCAGTGGGCAGAAGAAGATTTCCGTTCCATGAACGGGCAGATCGAATATCTGCTGACAGAATGTGTAAAATACAGGAAAAAGCACAGGAAAAAAGAAGACGAATAAACAGACAGAGAAAAAACAGATAATAATAAAAACACCCCGAAAGAGCAGAGCAGGAAATTCCTGCAGGGTTCTTTCGGGGTGTCTGCTGTATAGGGGATCCGTAAGATGCAGACCTTGTAAGTTACAGATTCTGCTGGATCTGCGCTTTCGTCTCAAGCAGGATGCGGGACAGTTCCAGGATCCGTTCATCGGACATACGGGCGACAGGAGCAGAAATGGAAAACGCGTATTTTGCCCTGCCTTTGTAGTCAGGAAGGCTGACTGCCACACAGCGGACGCCCAGCTCATTTTCCTCGTCGTCAAGGGCATAGCCGTTCTGTCTTACCTCTTTAATTTTTTCAAGAAATTGGGTATAATGAGTAATAGTATGAGGTGTCAGTTTTTCAACAGGGCTGGCGTCCCAAAGAGCGTGTATCTGAGTTTCTTCCATATCCGCAGCCATGGCTTTTCCTACGCCGGAGCAGTAAAGAGGAATGCGGCTTCCGACCTTGGAAACCATGCGGACAGAATTCTGGTGGGATTCTTCTTTGTAAATGTAGACTGCATGGGTTCCGTCCAGCTGGACAAAGTGGACGGTCTCTCCGGTCTGGGAAGAGAGGTTTTTCAAATAAGGGCGGACCGTGTCCAGGATATCCATCTGACCCAGCAGTTTATTGGAAAGGGTCAGCAGCTTAAAGGAAAGCGCATATTTTCCTGTCTCGGTATCCTGTTTCACATAGCCCATGTAGATCAGGGAGCAGAGAAGCCGGTGGACCGTGCTTTTGTTCAGATCCAGGTGTCTGCACAGGTCTGCCAGGGTGACAGCGCCGGTGTCCGCCAGAGTTTCCAGTACCAGGAAAAGGCGGTCTGCTACCTGAATGGGATTTTTATTTTCCGTCATAGTGATTACTCCTGTTCATTTGTCTGTGATTTTATCATTTTGGCGCTATTGTATCACTTTCTGGGAAAAGAGGCAATAGACAGAAATCCGGATAGGGGAAAAGCTTCTGAGGATCCCCATAAAACAGAGGATGGCAGAACCACAAAAGCTCCCGGAAAATCTGTCAGAAAATGTGAAAAATCACTTGACTTTTCCGGGCATGGGAGTATAATTCAAGATAAAGATACCACATAGCGAAACGACATTTCATAATATGAAACGGTAGAACAAGGAGGATTTATTATGAGCACAGTAGCAGAAAAATTTGCAGGTTACGGCGTAGTGCCGGTGGTTGTTCTGGATGATGCCAAAGACGCGGCGCCTCTGGCAAAGGCACTGGTAGAGGGAGGACTTCCCTGTGCAGAGGTGACTTTCCGTACAGCGGCAGCAGAGGAATCCATTAAGATCATGACTTCTGAGTACCCGGATATGTTCGTGGGAGCAGGTACAGTCCTGACCATCGACCAGGTAGACCGCGCAGTGGCAGCAGGGGCGAAATTCATCGTAAGCCCGGGATTTGATCCGGAGATCGTTGATTACTGCATCAGCAAGGATATCCCTGTATTCCCAGGCTGCATTACACCTTCCGAAGTAGCTCAGGCAGTGAAGAGAGGATTAAAGGTAGTAAAATTCTTCCCGGCAGAGCAGTTCGGCGGCGTCGCTACCATCAAAGCAATGGCTGCTCCTTATGTAGGACTGAAATTCATGCCCACAGGCGGAATCAGCGCCAAGAACCTGGAGAACTACTTAAGCTGTGACAAGATCGTTGCCTGCGGCGGAAGCTGGATGGTAAAAGGCGATCTGGTAAAAGCAGGCAAATTCGACGAGATCAAAGCTCTGACAGCAGAGGCAGTGAAACTGGCAGCTGAGATCAGAAAATAATTCAGAAAATAATTATTTTAGAGGAGATAGAAAGACAATGGCAAAGAAAGTAATTACTTTTGGTGAAATTATGTTAAGACTGGCTCCGGAAGGCTACTACCGTTTCGTACAGGCAGATACCTTCGGCGCAACCTACGGCGGAGGAGAAGCAAACGTTGCGGTTTCTCTGGCAAACTACGGATTCGACGCAAAATTCGTTACCAAGCTTCCAAAACATGAGATCGGACAGGCAGCAGTAAATTCTTTAAGAAAATACGGCGTTGATACCACTGATATCGTTCGGGGCGGAGACCGTGTAGGTATTTATTTCTTAGAGAAGGGAGCTTCCCAGAGACCATCCAAAGTAATCTATGACCGCGCAGGTTCTTCTATTGCAACTGCAACCGCAGCTGACTTTGACTGGAAGAAGATCTTCGACGGCGCAGACTGGTTCCACTTTACAGGAATCACACCTGCGTTAAACGACGAAGTGGCAGCCATCTGCTTAGAAGCATGCAAGGCTGCAAAAGAAGCAGGACTGACCATCTCCTGTGACTTAAACTACAGAAACAAACTGTGGTCCAAAGAAAAAGCCGGACAGGTAATGGGAGAGATCTGCAAATATGTAGATGTCTGCATCGCAAACGAAGAAGACGCAGCTGACGTATTCGGCATCAAAGCTGCCAACACCGATGTAACCCAGGGTGAAGTCAACCACGAAGGCTACAAGGATGTGGCAAAACAGCTGGCTGACCGCTTTGGATTCCAGAAGGTAGCCATCACACTGCGTGAGTCCTTATCCGCTAATGACAACAACTGGTCCGCTATGTTATACGACGGTCAGGACTATTACTTCAGCAAAAAATACAAAATGCACATCGTTGACCGTGTAGGCGGCGGCGACTCTTTCGGCGGCGGACTGATCTGCGCATGCTTAAACGGATACGATTCCCAGGCGACCATTGAGTTCGCAGTAGCGGCATCCTGTCTGAAGCACTCCATCGAAGGCGACTTCAACATGGTTTCCATGGACGAAGTATTGAAGCTGGCAGGCGGCGACGGTTCCGGACGTGTACAGAGATAATTAAAAAGACCCTTATTGCCATTGGGGAACATGATATAGAGGGAGGACCGGTGTTCCGGTTTTCCCGGGACAGATGAGAAATGGGATACTGTAAAGCAGTGTCCCTTTTTCTTCATAAAGAAAATACAAATAGCCAGCCGCGGCTGTGCGGGAAAGGAGCAAAAACTATGGGAAAAGATTTTGATCTGTTATCTTTCGGGGAAATTTTACTTCGTCTGTCTCCTCCGAACAATGAGAGGATCGTAAGAGGAGAGACATTCCAGAAGCAGGTGGGAGGCGCGGAGCTGAACGTGGTTTCCGGCGTATCCCTTCTGGGGCTTCGTACCGGCATTATCTCCCAGCTGCCGGACAATCCGCTGGGCACTTACGCAAAGAACCGGATCCGTTTCTGCGGCGTCAGCGACGACTATCTGGTTTATGACGGGGACAATGATGCCCGTCTGGGGATCTATTATTATGAGGACGGCGCTTACCCCAGAAAACCCAGTGTCGTATATGACAGAAGGCACGCGTCCTTCTGCAAGATTTCGCTGGACGACCTGCCGGAATCCATGTATGCATCCGCCAGATGCTTCCATACCAGCGGGATTACCCTGGCGCTTTCAGAAAACACAAGAAACGTGGGTATTGAGATGATCAAACGGTTCAAAGAAAAGGGAGCCCTCATTTCCTTTGACGTCAATTTCCGCGCGAATCTCTGGACCGGTCCTGAGGCAAAAGAGTGCATTGAGGGGATCCTTCCCTATGTGGATGTTTTCTTCTGCTCCGAGGATACTGCCAAGCTGACCTTCTTAAAAGAGGGAACCGTGTATGATATCATGAGAAGCTTTGCCAAAGAGTATCCGCTCTCCATCGTGGCTTCCACCCAGAGGATCGTCCACAGCCCCAAAGTACATACCTTCGGCTCTGTGATCTACAATGCAAAGGAAGACAAATTCTATGAAGAAGAGCCTTACCGGAACATTGAAGTGGTAGACCGCATCGGCAGCGGCGACGCTTATATCTCAGGAGCCCTTTACGGTCTGCTGGCACATGACTTTGACTGCCAGATGGCGCTGGAATACGGAAACGCCACCAGCTCTGTGAAAAATACCATACCTGGAGATCTGCCCTCCTGCGGCTTAAATGAAATCGACCGCATCATCAAAAATCATAAAAATACCGGCGTTCAGCTGGAAATGGACAGATAAAGGGTGATTCTTTTTCCCCTGTGCTCATAGGATACAGTAAGACTGTGAGCACAGGGGATTTTTATGCGTGTCTGTGAGCTGCGGCAGAAAGAAGTGATCAATGTATGTACCTGCAGGACCCTGGGCTGCCCTGTAGATGTAGAATTTGACTGCAAGACGGGAAATTTAACCGCCATCATCATCCCTGTTCCGGGAAAAATGTGCGGTCTGTTTGGTCCGGTCAGCGAATATGTCATCCCCTATGGCTGCATCCGCCAGATTGGAGAGGATATCATTTTGGTGGAGATCAAGGAAGAGAAATTCCTGCGCAAGGAATAGGGATACAACTTGTCAACAAGAGCGCACAAGTTGTACAATGAGGGCAAAGGAGAAAGTCATGAACCAGGAAAACGGAAAGACAAAATACTATACACTGATGGAAGAATTAAAAGCCGCCATTCTAAGCGGCAGGATCCGGGCAGGAGAGAAGCTGCCCTCGGAAAACCAGCTTTCAGAACAGTACCAGATCAGCAGGCATACGGTGAGAAAAGCCCTTTCCATCCTGATCCAGGAGGGGTATATCGTGGCAGAGCACGGCAGGGGAACCTTTTGTTCCGACCGCATGTCCCATCTGAAAAAATCCAAAAATATAGCAGTGATCACCACCTATATTTCGGATTACATTTTTCCCAGGCTGATCCAGGGCATGGATAAAGTACTGACGGAAAACGGATACAGCATTATCCTGAAAAACACGGCAAACAGCAGGACCCGGGAGGCAAAGGTGCTGGAAGATATCCTGACCAAAGACATTGACGGGCTGATCATTGAGCCCAGCAAAAGCCAGATCCTGTGCAGGCATATGAACCTGTATCAGCTGCTGGACGATTACCAGATCCCCTATGTGTTTATCCAGGGGGTGTATTCCCAGATGAGAGAGAAGCCCCACATTCTCATGGACGACTGCCGGGGCGGCTACCTGGCTGCCAAGTATCTGCTGGATCTGGGGCATGAAAATCTGGTAGGCATCTTTAAGGCAGATGATTTCCAGGGGAAGGAACGGCACAAAGGCTATGTGAAGGCGCTGCAGGAAGCCGGCTATTACTACGATCCGGACCGGGTCATCTGGTATCACACCGAGGACCGGAAAGCCAAGCCCGGAGTGTCCGTGAAAGCACTGCTGGAGCAGGGGACCCAGGTGGACGGGATCGTATGCTACAATGACCAGGTTGCCCTGGATGTGATCCGGGCAGTGCAGGAGTGCCGCCGTCAGGTGCCGGAAGATATCTCCGTCATCGGATATGATAACTCTGTAATGGCTGCGGGAGGCGCGGGTCTTACCACCATAGCTCATCCGCAGGAAAAATTAGGTGAGATGGCTGCGGAGCTGCTCCTTGAAAAGATCAGGGAGGTGCCTGAGGAGAAAAGCAGGATCCCCAGGCTGATCCAGCCGGAGCTGATCATCAGAAATTCTGTAAAAGACAGAAGAAAACAAGAAAAGCAGGAGGAAAAAACATGTTAGAAGAATTAAAAAAAGCAGTCTATGAGGCAAATATGCTTCTGCCCAAGTACCAGCTGGTAACCTTTACCTGGGGAAATGTAAGCCAGATCGACAGAGAGACAGGATATTTCGCTATCAAGCCCAGCGGTGTGGATTATGACAAGCTGACACCGGACGACATGGTGATCATGGACCTGAACGGCAACAAGATCGAGGGAAGATACAATCCTTCTTCGGACACCCCCACCCATATCGAGCTGTATAAGGCATTTCCAAAGATCGGCGGGGTGGTACATACCCATTCTTCCTGGGCGACCAGCTGGGCGCAGGCAGGAAGAGGAATCCCCTGCTACGGAACGACCCACGCAGATTACATGTATGGGGAGATTCCCTGTGTCAGATGTCTGACCAAGGAAGAGATCGAGGGCGCTTACGAGAAAAATACCGGACTTCTGATCGCCGATTACTTCAAGGATAAGGATTATGAGGCAGTTCCGGCAGTGCTGTGCAAGAATCACGGACCTTTTACCTGGGGCAAGGACGGTCATGAGGCAGTGCACAATGCAGTGGTCTTAGAGGAAGTTGCCAAGATGGCGGCACGCTGTGAAACCATCAATCCGCAGGTACAGCCGGCGCCGCAGGAGCTTCAGGATAAGCACTACTACAGAAAACACGGGGCAAACGCTTATTACGGACAGAAATAACAGCGCAGAAAAAGGGAAGCGGCTGCCTGGAAAAACAAAAAGGTTCCGGTGTGGAGAGAGAAAATTTCTCCATGCCGGAACCTTTTTCCATTCCAGAAACGGTTAAAAACAATCGTAATCCTCCGGATTTTCCGGGGGTATTTTTTTCATGCGCCGGATAAAATAAAATAGAACGGCGAAGACCGCAGCGATTACAAAAAGAGGAAAGAAACCAACATTTTTCTCCATGGCAGAGCAGACCGTCAGCTGCGCATACACGATCATGATCAGCAGCTTCATGGTGGAGAGCAGGCTTTTTACATTGGCATAGACCCAGATTTTATTAAAAGGGGTGAGCTTTACCGGAAGGTTCCAGAGAGAGGGAAACTTAGAGACAAAGACCAGCAGCAGGTAAAGCAAAACACCTATGACAGGCAGAAGCAGCAGTGTGCCTTTGGGACCAAAACCATCCGCGGCGCCGCTGAACCCATAGTGCGTAGGGATTTTATCAGGGATCCGGTCCCAGTATACAAGAAGAAATACAAACATTCCCGCCAGCAAAAGGAAGGAGAGAAGATCCAGGATCTTCTGGTACAGGGTGGAAGCGTTTTTTAAATCCTGTTTTTGGCTGTTGTTCATGAAAAAACCTCCTTTTCGTATCGAAACAGGGATAGATAGAACTTCCGTTCCTCTTATGAGCTAAAGTATAGCAGAAAAGCAAAAAAGAAGGAAGAACTTTGTAACACATACAAGGAAAAAGAATAGGATATAGTAGCAGAAAAATACAGAAGAAAAAACGTGTGTTCCAAGGGAAAGTATGCTATAATTAGAAAACTGTCAGAGATATGTAACTATAAAGGATACAAAGTCCTGTTTTTTGGATTTTGTGGGAAATACTGCCAAAATAGAGAGATAAAGGAGAAGAAATGGAACTTTTTTCAGGAATTATGATTCCCTTTTTAGGGACAACATTGGGTGCGGCATCGGTCTTTTTCCTAAAACAGGAAATCCGTCCGCTGATACAAAAAGCGCTTCTGGGATTTGCCTCCGGCGTCATGGTGGCAGCTTCTGTCTGGTCTCTTCTGATCCCTTCCATGGATCTGTCAGAGGGACTGGGAAAGTTTGCCTTTGTCCCTGCCGCAGTGGGCTTTCTCATGGGGATTTTTTTTCTTCTGGCAATGGATAAACTCATTCCCCACCTGCACCTGGGAGAAAGCAAGCCGGAAGGAAGAAAGAGCAATCTAAAGAGAACCACCATGCTGGTCCTTGCCGTGACCCTTCACAACATCCCGGAAGGCATGGCAGTGGGCGTGGTCTTTGCCGGTATGCTGGCAGACCATGTGGAGATCAGCTTTGCAGGAGCCATGGCGCTGTCCATCGGTATTGCCATCCAGAATTTCCCGGAGGGCGCTATCATATCCCTTCCTCTGCGCAGCGAGCAGGGCGTGGGTAAGGGCAGGGCATTTGCCTACGGAACCCTTTCCGGGGCGGTAGAGCCTCTGGGGGCTTTGATCACGGTGCTTTTATTCCGTTTTATTAATCCTGTGCTGCCTTACCTTCTGGCATTCGCGGCAGGAGCCATGATCTATGTGGTGGTGGAAGAGCTGATCCCGGAAGCCAGCGAAGGGGAGCATACGAATATCGGTACCCTGGGATTTGCGGCAGGATTTGTACTGATGATGGTGCTGGATGTGGCGCTGGGCTAGAGAAAGTAGATGGATGCAAAAGCAGGAGAGGAGTTTCGGCGGCGGGACTCCTTTTTTATTTTGCGGGAGAATTTGAGAAAGTGTCCCGGATGCAGCCAGACAGCAGGGAAGTGAGAGCCGGACGCGGCAGGTATCCGGAAAAGAAAAAACGGAGAAGAAAAAAGGTTGACGGAAAGGTACGGTTATGCTATAGTATTTTTGTCAAGATAATACCCCACGGGGGTGTGGTAATTGGAGGCAGAGAAATGAAAGCAGACAAAGCAAAGATCAACCGCCTTTTAAAAACAGCCAGAGGTCAGATCGACGGGATCCTGAAGATGGTGGAGGAGGACCGCTATTGTATGGATATCTCCCATCAGCTCATGGCGACCGAGGCGATTTTAAACAAAGCAAACAAAGAAATCCTGACCGCGCATCTAAAAAGCTGCGTCACCAATGCGTCTACCGATGAAGAACGGGAAGAAAAGGTAGATGAACTGGTGACAATGCTGGGGAAGATCCTGTGATGCCGGTCTATAGGAATCAGGAATCCGTTTGTGGACAGAATAGAGAAAGACAAGTATGACAAAGGAGGGAATCCTATTGAAAGAGAAATTTGATGTAACAGGCATGACCTGTTCTGCCTGCTCCTCCAGAGTGGAAAAATGCGTCAGTAAGCTGGAAGGGGTGGAGACGGTCAGCGTAAATCTACTGACCAACAGTATGCAGGTAGAATTTGACGGCAGCAGGCTCCAGGTACAGGGAATCATCGAGGCTGTGGAACACGCAGGCTACGGCGCCTCTGTCCAGGGCAGAGAAAAGTCTCCGGGGAAAACCCATACGAAGGAGAAGGCTTCCGGTCTGACGCCGGTGCAGGAGCATCTGCAGCAGATGAAGAGCAGGACCATCTGGTCCTTTGTATTTCTGATTCCCCTGATGTATGTGTCTATGGGACATATGATCGGGCTGCCTCTGCCGGGATTTTTAAACGGAGCGCATAATGCGGTGGGGTTCGCCCTGACCCAGTTCCTTTTGTGCCTGCCGGTGATCTATATGAACCGCGCCTATTATACAAAAGGCTTTTCCACCCTGTTTCACGGCGCGCCCAATATGGATACCCTCATTGCAGTAGGTTCTGCGGCGTCCCTGGTCTACGGCATCTTCGCCATTTACCGTATGGGCTATGGGCTGGGCGTGCAGGATCTGGAGCTGGTGAATACTTACCGCCATGACCTGTACTTTGAATCTGCGGTCATGATCCTGGCGCTGATCAACATTGGTAAATATCTGGAAGCACGTTCCAAGGGAAAGACCAGCGAAGCCATCACCAAGCTGATGGATATGGCGCCCAAGACAGCTTTTGTGGAGCGGGACGGGACCGTGCTGGAGATTCCCGCGGAAGAGATCCTGGCAGGCGATATCCTGCAGGTAAAGCCGGGCAGCAGTGTTCCGGCAGACGGAGTGGTCTTAGAAGGCACCACCAGCATTGACGAGGCGGCGATCACCGGAGAAAGCATCCCGGTGCAGAAGAACCCGGGTGACAAGGTCATCGCAGCCACCATGAACAAAGCCGGATTTATCCGTATGCGGGCATCCAGAGTGGGAGACGACACCACCTTTTCCCAGATCATCCGTCTGGTGGAAGAGGCAAGCTCCAGCAAGGCGCCCATTGCCAAGATGGCAGATAAGATCGCCGGGGTGTTTGTCCCCATTGTCATGACCATTGCCCTGCTCACAGTCCTTGTGTGGCTGATCAGCGGTGCAGACTTTGAATTCGCTCTGTCCTGCGGCATCGCGGTGCTGGTGATCTCCTGTCCCTGCGCGCTGGGACTTGCCACACCGGTTGCCATTATGGTGGGCACAGGAAAAGGCGCGGAGAACGGGATCCTGATCAAATCCGGAGAAGCCCTGGAAGTTACCCACAATATCCAGAGCGTGGTGCTGGATAAGACCGGGACCATCACCCAGGGAAAACCGGAAGTGACGGATTTAGAGCCCATGGGATCCGATGCCCGCACACTGCTTGCCGTTGCGGCAGCCATGGAAGTAAAAAGCGAGCATCCCCTGGCAGAAGCCGTTCTGGCAAAAGCCAGAGCAGAAGGCATTGCTATCGCTCAGGCAAAAGACTTCCAGGCAGTACCCGGCAGAGGGATCCAGGCAGTCATCAACGGCAGGAACTATTTTGCCGGAAATGAAAAAATGATGGAAGAAAGAGGCATTGACTGTACTCAGGCAGCCCAGAGCATCCGCCGTCTCGCAGAGGAAGGGAAGACCCCCCTTCTCTTTGCCGATGAGACACAGATCCTTGGCGTTATCGGCGCGGCGGATGTGGTGAAGCCCACCAGCGCTCAGGCAATCCGGGAATTAAAGAATATGGGCATCGAAGTCATCATGCTCACCGGAGACAACGAACGGACCGCAAGGGCGATCCAGAAACAGCTGGACATAGATACTGTGATTGCGGAAGTCCTTCCCCAGGATAAGGAGCGGGAGGTAGCAAAGCTTCAGCAGGCAGGAAAGCGGGTTGCCATGGTAGGCGACGGTGTCAACGACGCTCCCGCTCTGGCGCGGGCAGACGTGGGCATTGCCATCGGCGCCGGAACAGATGTGGCCATCGAAAGCGCCGATGTGGTGCTGATGAAGAATGACCTGCTGGACGTGGTAACTGCCGTATCCTTAAGCAAAGCCGTGATCCGCAACATTAAAGAAAACCTGTTCTGGGCATTCTTCTACAATGTGTGCGGCATTCCCCTGGCAGCAGGCGTGCTCTATCCCGTCTTCGGGCTGAAGTTAAGCCCCATGTTCGGAGCCGCGGCAATGAGCCTGAGCAGCATTTTCGTGGTATCCAACGCGCTGCGGCTGAGATTCTTCCATGTGCTGAAAAAGCCGGAAGCAGAGGCTGACCGCAAGAATGAGGAACAAACAGACAATACAGAAAATTTACGGCAGGAAGAAACCAAATCACAGCCTGCCGGGAAAAAGGAGGATAAAACCATGTATACAATGAAAATCGAAGGAATGATGTGCCCTCACTGCCAGGCAGCAGTGACAAAAGCTTTAAATGCCATTGAGGGCGTAAAGGCAGAGGTAAACCTGGAGAAAAAAGAAGCCTATGTGGAAGCGGCAGATACCATTGCCAAAGAGACGCTGACCCAGGCTGTCACAGAAGCCGGATACGAAGTCGTATCCATAGAGTAAAAACAGTATACAGGCACAACAGCAGGGGCTGTCCGCCGGCTGCCGGGAGAGAATTCCCGGCGGTCCGGCAGACAGCCCTTGCGCATGTTGCAGGGAAGGTGTTAGAATAGCAGTGACATTTCGTATGGGATGGGGAAAATGCTGCAGCTGTCCGGATACAGAGAGCAGCCAAACACTGTCCCGGCATCAAAGAAAGGAGAAATTGAAAAGATGATTCGTGTTGGTATGGGATACGATGTGCATAAACTGACAGAGGGAAGAGACCTGATCCTGGGAGGGGTAAAAATTCCCTGGGAAAAAGGACTTTTGGGGCATTCGGACGCGGATGTGGTAGTCCACGCCATTATGGACGCCCTTTTAGGCGCTGCGGCGCTGCGGGATATCGGAAGACATTTCCCGGATACCGATCCCCAGTATAAAGGGATCTCCAGCATCACCCTTCTGCAGCATGTGGGAAAGCTTTTGGAGGAGCATCTTTATGTGGTGAATAACATTGACGCCACCATCATTGCCCAGAAGCCCAAGCTGCTTCCTTACATGGATGAGATGATCCGCAACGTGGCAGAGGCGCTGCATCTGGAAGAAAACCAGGTGAACATCAAGGCGACCACAGAAGAAGGGCTTGGCTTCACCGGAAGCATGGAGGGAATCTCTGCCCACGCCGTATGCGCCCTTACCAGTGTCAGAGATCTGGCAGGGGATGACAGAAGCTTTTCCTGCCAGGGCTGCTGCGGGCAGAAGTAAGCAGACAGAAAAAAGGTACAGAAAGATACAGAAAGACACAAAAGAGACGGAGGAGAGAGCATGACTCTGGAAAAACTGCAGATCGGCAGGACAGCGTCGATCGTATCCGTGGGAGGGGAGGGCGCCTTAAGGCAGCACTTCCTGGATATGGGACTGATCCCGGGCGCCCAGGTTACCATGGTGAAATTCGCTCCTATGGGAGATCCCATGGAACTAAGAATCCACGGCTATGAACTGAAGCTGCGCATTGCTGATGCCAAAAACATAGAAATCAAAGAAATCAAACACGAAGCCCAGCTGACAGCAGCATGGGAAGAGGAGCGGGAGATTTACCACCCGGGACTGGGGGAAGGCGGCAAGTACCATGAAAAGGCAGGAGAACATCCCCTGCCGGAAGACATCCGGCTGACCTTTGCGCTGGCAGGAAATCAGAACTGCGGAAAGACCACCTTATTCAACCGTCTGACCGGGGCAAACCAGCATGTGGGAAATTTCCCAGGAGTCACCGTAGACAGAAAGGACGGCGTGATCCGTGGATACAGCAATACCTTAGTGACCGACCTGCCGGGCATCTATTCCATGTCTCCCTACAGCAGTGAGGAGATCGTGACCAGGGAATATATTTTAAGAGAAAAGCCGAAAGGGATCATCAACATCGTGGATGCTTCCAATATTGAGCGGAATATGTACCTTACCATGCAGCTGATGGAGCTGAATATCCCTATGGTCATTGCCCTGAATATGATGGACGAAGTCCGGGAAAACGGCGGTTCTGTCCGCATCAATGAGATGGAGCAGATGCTGGGCGTTCCCGTGGTTCCCATTTCCGCGGCGAAAAATGAGGGCATCACCGAGTTGGTCAGTCATGCCATTCATGTGGCAAAATATCAGGAAGCGCCTGCCCGAGTGGATTTTTGCAGTCAGGAGGATGAGGATTCTCCTGTACACCGGTGTATCCACGGCATCATGCACCTGATCGAAGATCATGCCAAAAAGGCAGAAATTCCCCTGCGGTTTGCCGCTTCCAAGCTGGCAGAGGGGGATCGGATCATACTGGAAGCCCTGCAGCTGGACGATAATGAAAAGGATATGCTGGAGCACATCATCCTCCAGATGGAAACGGAGCGGGGGCTGGACCGTGCCGCAGCCATTGCGGATATGCGCTTTCACTTTATCCAGAAAGTCTGTGAAAAGACCGTGGTTAAACCGAAGGAAAGCAGAGAACATGCCAGAAGCCGGAAAATCGACCGCATCCTCACCGGAAAGTATACGGCAATTCCAGCCTTCGCCTGCATTATGGCGCTGGTGTTCTGGCTGACTTTTAATGTGATCGGAGCATGGCTTTCCGGGGCTTTGGACTTTCTGATCACAGCTTTGACGGAGACGGTGGACGCAGGTCTGACTGCCATGCACATTAATGAAGTGCTGCATTCTCTGATCATTGACGGCGTCTTTGAAGGCGTGGGCAGTGTCCTGAGTTTCCTGCCTACCATTGTTACCCTGTTTTTCTTCCTCTCTATGCTGGAAGACAGCGGCTATATGGCGAGAGTTGCCTTTGTGATGGATAAGCTGTTGAGGAAGATCGGGCTTTCCGGACGCAGCATCGTGCCCATGCTCATTGGCTTCGGCTGTACGGTGCCGGGCGTTATGGCGAGCCGGACCCTTTCCTCAGAGCGGGACAGGAAAATGACCATACTGCTGACGCCCTTTATGAGCTGTTCAGCAAAGCTGCCTATTTACGCCTTCTTTACTGCGGCATTTTTCCCGAAAAACGGAGCCATAGTTATGGTAGGGCTGTATTTTATCGGGATCCTGATGGGAATCCTGGTTGCACTGCTGCTGAAGAAATCCTTGTTTCGGGGGGAGGCGGTGCCCTTTGTCATGGAGCTTCCCAACTACCGTATGCCGGGGCTGAAAAATGTGGGACAGCTGCTGTGGGAGAAAGCCAGAGACTTTCTGCAGAGGGCGTTTTCCGTGATTTTTATTGCCACCATTGTGATCTGGTTTCTGCAGAGCTTTAATCTGCAGTTTGACATTGTGTCGGATTCCAAGGACAGTATCCTGGCGGCAGCGGCAGGCGTGGCAGCCCCCCTCTTCGCTCCCCTTGGCTTTGGAGACTGGAGGATCTGTGTGGCGCTGATCACCGGCTTTATGGCAAAGGAAAGCGTGGTGGCGACCCTTTCTGTCCTGGTAGGGGCAGGCGGCATGCTGCAGGAGCTTCTGACGCCCTGGAGCGCCTTCTCCCTGCTGATCTTCTGCCTTCTGTATACGCCCTGCGTGGCGGCTGTCTCAGCCATCCGCAGGGAACTGGGAGGCAGATGGGCGTGCGCCGTGGCAGTGGGGCAGTGCCTGATCGCCTGGCTGGCAGCGTTTGTGATCTACACCATTGGAAGAATAGTTGGAATTGTATAAGGAATTAAGAGGTTATGAGTATTTTAAATGTACAGAACCTGTCACACGGATTTGGTGACCGGGCGATTTTTCAGGATGTTTCTTTCCGCCTGTTAAAGGGCGAGCACATTGGGCTTGTGGGAGCCAACGGAGAGGGAAAATCCACCTTTATGAATATCATTACAGGAAAGCTGATGCCGGATGAGGGCAGGATCGAATGGGCGAAGAACATAAGAGTGGGTTACCTGGACCAGCATACGGTGCTGGAAAAGGGCATGACCATCCGGGACGTGCTGAAATCCGCCTTTTCCTGGCTCTTTGAGCTGGAGGAGAAGATGAACGGCATCTGCGACCAGATGGGGGAGGCTTCCCCTGAGGAGCTGGAGTCCATGATGGAGGAGCTGGGGACCATCCAGGACCTGCTGACCATGCATGATTTTTATGTGATCGATTCCAAAGTGGAGGAAGTGGCGAGAGCGCTGGGGCTTTTGGACCTGGGGCTTGACAAGGATGTGACGGATTAAAGCGGCGGTCAGAGGACCAAGATCCTTTTGGGCAAGCTGCTTTTGGAAAAGCCGGATATCCTGCTGCTGGACGAGCCCACCAACTACCTGGATGCAGAACACATTGAATGGCTGAAGCGGTACCTTCAGGAGTACGAAAATGCCTTTATCCTGATCTCCCATGACATCCCCTTTTTAAACAGTGTGGTGAATCTCATTTATCATATGGACAACCAGGAGCTGAACCGGTATGTGGGAGATTATGACCACTTCCAGGAGGTCTACGCAGTGAAAAAAGCCCAGCTGGAGGCAGCCTACAACCGCCAGCAGCAGGAGATCAGCCAGTTAAAGGATTTCGTGGCGCGCAACAAAGCCAGGGTTGCCACCAGGAATATGGCAATGTCCAGGCAGAAGAAGCTGGATAAGATGGACGTGATCGAGCTGGCAAAGGAAAGACCCAAGCCGGAATTTCACTTCCAGACTGCCAGGACTCCCAGCCGCTTTGTGGTGGAGACTGACGACCTGGTCATCGGCTATGAGGAACCTCTGTCCAAGCCTCTGAACCTGCGGGTGGAAAGGGGAGAAAAGATCGTTCTGACAGGCGCCAACGGCATAGGAAAGACCACGCTGCTAAAAAGTATCCTGGGCATCATCCAGCCCCTTTCCGGACGGGTGCAGCTGGGAGATTACCTGGAGATCGGCTACTTTGAACAGGAAACGGCGCAGGGCAATAAGAATACCTGCATCCAGGAGATCTGGGATGAGTTTCCCTCCTACACCCAGTATGAGGTCCGGGCAGCACTGGCAAAATGCGGGCTGACCACCAAGCACATTGAAAGCCTGGTACGGGTCTTAAGCGGCGGAGAACAGGCAAAGGTCCGGCTCTGCAAGATCATCAACCGGCAGACCAACGTGCTGATCCTAGACGAGCCCACCAACCATCTGGATGCCGACGCCAAAGAAGAGCTGAAACGGGCGCTGAAGGATTATAAGGGAACCATCCTGATGGTGTGCCATGAGCCGGAATTTTACCAAGGGCTTGCCACAGATGTATGGGACTGCTCTTCCTGGACCACAAAGGTGTAAAACAGCAGGTTTTTTGCGGCGCCGGAGCATTACACTGCTGTGGGAAAGGGAATGAAGCAAAAAGAAAAAAAGTTTCAGATTCAGTTCTATAAAACTGCGGAATAGCAGATATAATTAAAAAATATGCAGGAATTGAAAAATAAACTTGCAAAATAGCCGCTGCGGCATTATAATACAAGACATAAAAAATTTATTCAGTAGATTCAACAGGAGGAACGTCATGTCATACGTAGATGAGGTAATCGAATTAGTTGTTAAGAAAAACCCGGGAGAACCGGAATTCCATCAGGCAGTAAAAGAAGTTCTGGATTCCTTAAGACCGGTAGTAGAGGCAAACGAGGAAAAATACCGCAAAGAAGCGCTGCTGGAACGTCTGGTTGAGCCGGAAAGAGTGATCATGTTCCGTGTTCCCTGGGTAGATGATAAGGGCAATGTACAGGTAAACAAAGGATACCGCGTACAGTTCAACAGTGCCATCGGACCTTACAAGGGCGGTTTAAGATTCCATCCGTCCGTATATCTGGGAATCATCAAATTCCTTGGATTTGAACAGATCTTCAAAAACTCACTGACAGGACTTCCTATCGGCGGCGGCAAAGGCGGTTCCGATTTCGATCCTAAGGGAAAATCAGACAGAGAAGTTATGGCATTCTGCCAGAGCTTTATGACAGAATTACAGCGTCACATCGGTCAGGATACCGACGTACCTGCCGGCGACATCGGCGTAGGCGGAAGAGAGATCGGCTATCTGTTCGGACAGTACAAGAGAATCCGTGACTCCTATGAAGGCGTCCTGACAGGAAAAGGACTGACCTTTGGCGGTTCTTTAGTAAGAACACAGGCTACCGGTTATGGTCTGCTGTATCTGACTGAAGAAATGTTAAAGATTAACGGCAAAGACTTAAGCGGCAAGACCGTAGCAGTATCCGGCGCAGGAAATGTTGCCATCTATGCAATGGAAAAAGCATACCAGTTAGGCGCAAAACCAGTGACCTGCTCTGATTCCACAGGCTGGGTATACGATCCGGAAGGCATCGACCTGGATGCATTAAAAGAGATCAAAGAAGTAAAACGCGCACGTCTGACTGAATACAAAAACTACAGACCAAACGCAGAATATCACGAAGGCAAAGGCGTATGGAGCGTAAAATGTGACGTGGCTCTTCCCTGTGCTACACAGAATGAATTAGACATCGAAGACGCAAAACAGTTAGTAGCAAACGGCTGCTTCGCAGTGGCAGAAGGCGCTAACATGCCTACTACACTGGAAGCTACTAAATACTTACAGGAAAACGGCGTTCTCTTCGCACCGGGCAAAGCTGCCAACGCAGGCGGTGTTGCTACCTCCGCTCTGGAAATGTCCCAGAACAGCGAGCGTTTAAGCTGGTCCTTTGAAGAAGTGGATGAGAAATTAAAAACAATCATGGTAAATATCTGCCACAACATGGCAGACGCAGCTAAGAAATACGGCTATGAAGGCAACTATGTAGTAGGCGCCAACGCAGCTGGATTTGAAAAAGTTGCAGATGCAATGCTGGCACAGGGTATTTGCTAATAAAAAAGCCTCCAGAGTAAATTAACATAGAAACAAGCCTCTTGAAAAGGCCGGACTGTTTCAGGGAAGATCCTGGCAGTCCGGTTTTTTCCGTCCAAATGCGGGAGGAGGAGAGAAAAATCCGCATCTGCTGTTGACAAAAAGGACGTTTATGAATAAACTATAAGAAGATACGGGAAAAGCAGAGAACGAAAAGAGTATCTGGTTCCTCCTTGCAGAGAGAGACAGCCGCCGGCTGAAAGCTGTCTTAAGAAGAGGTCAGAGAACGTGCATTCGGGAGCTGATCCGGTGACTGCAGGGAACAGGTTTCCCGGTACAGCCGGATACGCGTGCCGGCGTTACAGGCTGTGAGTGGAAGAGGAATTCTCTTCAAATAGAGTGGAACCACGGAGTATTTTCGTCTCTATACTGTGTACGGCAGTATAGAGATTTTTATTTTGCAGGAAAGGATGAAAGGATATGGGATTTATCAGCCATATAAAAGAAGAGTTTCAGGTGATACGGGAAAGGGACCCGGCGATCAAGACGCCCCTGGAGGTTTTGCTGTACCCCAGCTTCCGGGTGATGATCCAATACCGCAGAGCCCATAAATTATATAAAAAAGGGCATTATTTCCTGGCGCGTTGGATTTCCCAGAGGGCAGCCAGAAAGACGGGCATCGAGATCCATCCCGGAGCAAAGATCGGAAAAGGATTGTTCATTGACCACGGCTCAGGGGTCATCATAGGAGAGACCACCATCATCGGCGACAATGTGACCCTCTATCAGGGCGTGACCCTGGGAGGTACAGGCAAAGAAACCGGCAAGCGCCATCCTACCTTAAAGGACAATGTGATGGTAAGCGCCGGTGCCAAGATCCTGGGTTCCTTTACCATCGGGGAAAACTCCAAGATCGGCGCCGGAAGCGTGGTGCTGGAGGAAGTGCCGCCCAACTGTACAGTGGTGGGAGTGCCGGGACGTGTGGTGAAAAAAGAGAACAAGAAAGTGCCGAGAAGCGATATGGACCAGGTACATCTTCCCGACCCGACCATGGACGATATCCATTATCTCCAGGAAGAAAATCACCGGCTGCGTTCTGAGATCCAGAAGATGAGCTATGAGCTTCAGGACATGAGAGAAAGAGAGGAAAGCTGCCGCCGCGCCAGGGAGCTGGCAGAGAAACAGGCGCTTGCCGCCAGAAAAGAGCAGCAGAAAGCAGAGTAAAAAGAAAAGGAGAACCTTTATGAAAATTTATAATACACTGACCAGGAGAAAAGAAGCGTTTATTCCCTTAGAAGAGGGAAAAGTAAAAATGTATGTGTGCGGACCTACCGTATACAACTTTATCCACATCGGCAACGCCAGACCCATGATCGTCTTTGACACGGTCCGCCGCTATCTGGAGTACAAAGGCTATGAAGTCAACTATGTATCCAATTTCACTGATGTAGATGATAAGATCATTGCCAAAGCTGTAGAAGAAGGCGTAAGCGCAGAGGAAATCTCCTCCCGCTACATCAAAGAATGCCAGAAAGATATGGCAGATATGAATGTGATGCCTGCCACCACCCATCCGCTGGCAACCCAGGAAATCGATGGTATGATCGAGATGATCCAGACCCTGATCGACAAAGGATTTGCCTATGAGGTCAATGGAACCGTTTACTTCCGTGTGAAGAATTTCCATGAATACGGAAAACTTTCCCATAAAAACCTGGAAGACCTGCAGTCCGGTTTCCGCGCGCTCCAGGTTTCCGGAGAGGACCAGAAGGAAGATCCCCTGGATTTTGTACTATGGAAGCCGAAAAAAGAAGGAGAGCCTTACTGGGTATCTCCCTGGAGCGAAGGCCGTCCCGGATGGCACATTGAATGCTCTGTGATGTCAAAGAAATACCTGGGAGAAGAGATCGACATTCATGCCGGAGGAGAAGACCTGGTATTCCCCCACCATGAAAACGAGATCGCCCAGTCTGAGTGCTGCAATGGAAAAATCTTTGCAAAATACTGGATGCACAATGCGTTTTTAAATATCGACAACAAAAAGATGTCCAAATCCCTGGGCAATTTCTTCACTGTCCGGGAGATCGGAGAGAAATATGACCTGCAGGTACTGCGTTTCTTCATGCTGAACGCTCACTACAGAAGCCCCTTAAACTTCAGCGCGGAGCTGATGGAGGCATCCCAAAACGCTCTGGAGAGGATCGTGACCTGCGCAGACCAGTTAAAACATCTCCTGGAAAGCGCCCAGGGAGAGGAAAAATCTCAGGCAGAGCAGGCACTGGAAGAAGAGATCCAGGGCTATGTGAAGAAGTATGAAGAATCTATGGAGGATGATTTCAATACTGCAGACGCCATTGCCGCTGTCTTTGAACTGGTGAAATTTGCCAATACCCATACAGGGTCTGACAGCACCAAGGCTTTTGTACAGGAGCTTTTCGACACCATTGTACGCTTAAGCGATGTGCTGGGACTGATCGTTGATAAAGAAGCGGAAGTCCTGGATGAGGACATTGAAAGACTCATAGAGGAACGTCAGGCAGCACGTAAGGAAAAGAATTTCAAACGCGCGGACGAGATCCGGGATCAGCTGGCTGCCATGGGCATTATCCTGAAAGATACGAGAGAGGGTGTACAATGGAAAAGGGCTTAGACCGCCTGCGGGAAATGTTCGGGCTGGAGAATACGGACATCCGGACCTATTCTCCCCTGACACTTGCCTACATCGGCGATGGCATCTATGAACTGATCATCCGCACCATTTTGGTGGAGAAGGGAAATACCCAGGTGAATAAACTGCATCAGAGAGCCAGCCGTCTGGTAAAAGCCTCTGCCCAGTCCCAGATGATCCAGACCCTGACGCCCCACCTGACTGAGGAGGAGCTGTCTGTGTTCCGAAGAGGGCGCAACGCCAAATCCTTTACCATGGCAAAGAACGCTACCATGTCGGATTACCGGCGGGCGACAGGCTTTGAGGCGCTGATGGGATATCTGTACCTGACGGAGCAGTGGGAGCGTATGCTGGAACTGATCAGAATCGGAATTCAAGAGGGAGAACAAAATGGAGAAAAAATTCCAGGAAAATAAGATCGAGGGCAGGAATGCGGTGCTGGAGGCATTCCGCTCAGGGAAAACCGTGGACAAGCTGTTTGTGCAGGAGCACTGCGAGGACGGTCCGGTGAGGACTATTTTAAGAGAAGCAAAGAAACAGGACACCATGGTCAAATTTGTGAAAAAAGAGCGTCTGGACCAGCTGTCCGAGACCGGAAAGCACCAGGGCGTCATAGCCATGGCTGCTGCCTATGCTTACGCAGAAGTAGAGGACATCCTGGCTGCGGCAAGGGAGAAGGGAGAACCGCCCTTTGTGTTCCTGCTGGATAATGTGGAAGATCCCCATAACCTGGGCGCCGTCATCCGAACTGCCAACCTGGCAGGCGCCCACGGAGTGATCATTCCCAAGAACCGGGCTGCAGGGCTGACTGCCACTGTGGCAAGGACCTCTGCCGGAGCGCTGAACTATACCCCCGTGGCAAAAGTCACCAATATGGCAAGAACCATAGAACAGCTGAAAAAGGAAGGTCTTTGGTTCGTCTGCGCGGATATGGACGGCACAGTCATGTATGACCTGGATCTGAAGGGACCGATCGGTCTGGTCATCGGCAATGAGGGAGAGGGCGTCTCTAAATTAGTGAAGGAAAAATGCGATTTCATCGCCTCCATCCCCATGAAGGGAAATATTGATTCTTTGAATGCGTCTGTGGCAGCCGGAGTTCTCGCTTACGAGATTGTCAGACAGAGGAATTTCCAGTAAGCCGGGGCTGTAAGTACGAAGCAGATAAGCTGCCGGAAGACGGAAAAGAGCAGGCAGTACCGAGGATAGAAGATATGAAAGAGTATGAAAACAATACAGACGAGGAGCTGATCCAGCGGCAGAGAGCCGGGGAGCGGGAGCTGTCGGATTACTTGATCGATAAATACAAAGGCATGGTGCTGAAAAAAGCCCATGCCATGTTTCTCATAGGAGGAGAGCAGGAGGACCTGATCCAGGAAGGGATGATCGGTCTTTTCAATGCGGTGCGGGATTACCAGCCGGATAAGAATGCTTCCTTTGCCACCTTTGCCGCTCTGTGCGTGGAGCGGCAGATCTATAAAGCCATCGAAATCTCAGGCAGGCAGAAGCATAAGCCCCTGAATTCCTACATTTCCCTCAGTGAAGAGGACGGTCCTTTAAAGGATACGGAGGACACCAGCCAGCAGAATCCGGAGACCATTGTCATCAGTCAGGAAAACGCCCAGCAGATGCTGGAGGACATCCGGGAGGCATTAAGCCCCATGGAAAATCAAGTGCTGAATTATTATCTGGAGGGGGCAGACTACCACCAGATCGCAAACAAAATGAACAAACCGCCCAAATCCATCGACAATGCCCTGCAGCGGATCCGCGCCAAGATCCATGGCATGGAGTT
>NHCFC00100__coassemble_1369_pt1 | contig 67886 bp, 56 predicted proteins | sample NHCFC00100__metabat2_low_PE_019 | metagenome-assembled genome bin NHCFC00100
GCACTAACAAATTCAAAAAATTTGACATAAAAAATGCAGACTTTATGCGGTCTGCTAGTACTTTTTTAATTTATTCAACTGTCAAACTCCCGGGTCAGTACCGGCTTTTTTATGTTAGAAATTGCCGATAAATCATTATCGTGGTATAATTTTGGTAAATTATAGATGGGATGTTTTTTGGGAATATTTAAAATAGGGAGGAAGATGAAAATGGCCTTTGATGCTCAACAGAAAAAAGTTAATGATGTTCTTTCTGGAGACGTCAAGTATGTAATTCCAAGGTATCAGCGAAAATATGTATGGCAGGAGAAGCAGTGGAGGGAACTCTTTGATGATATAAAATATTGTCTTGATGTTTCCAATGAGTACAAAGAAAAAGGTCAAGAAATTGAATGGACTCATTTTTTGGGAAGTTTTGTTTTTGAGCGCAGTGGGAAAGATCTAATCGTGATTGACGGCCAACAGCGTTTAACAACCATTACCCTTATGTTATGTGCTATATGTACACTTTTCAATGAAATAGGAGAAGAAGCTCGTTTTCGTGGTGTAACAAAGTATATTATTGGCACAGATGATATGGGAGCAGATTATGTACGAGTTGATAATCAAGATCTGAATAATTTCCAATTTATTGTTGCGGAATCAACAGAATATAACAGCTTACAATCTAAATCCAATTTGTTTTTCGGAGCATATTTGGAAAATTCACCACAAGACAATGTTAATGTAAAGCAATGCTTTTTCTTTTTCTATAATCAGTTTCAAGAGTTGATTCATAACAGTAAAGATCCTGCTGATGAACTTGGAAACATTAAAGATAAGATTATGGGATTAGATGTAATAGACATCCGCGCTTCAAATCAGCAAGAAAGTTACAATATTTTCGAAATTCTAAATGCGCGTGGCGTTGATTTGAAGCAGCATGAGCTGATAAAAAATTATATTTTTAAGTATATTCATCCTCGCGCCAATATTGATACAGCCAAAATAAAATGGGATTCTATGGAGGCTAAACTGTATATAAATAGGCGATCAACATTAGATAGCTTTTTCACACATTATGTCTCACATCGATTCGAAAAGCCTAACAAGGATAATACAGAATTCCGAATTGTGAAGCAGTTCTGCGATCGCCAACATATGGGAGATTTTTTGGATGACCTGTATGAAAAGGCCTCCTTTTATCGGATGTTTTATTTCCCAGACGAATGTGACAATCCAATTATTAAAGAGGCATTGCAATTCTTTTTGAGCAATAATCATCGACAATTCCGCCCATTATTCCTTTCGGTAATTTCCGCATACAAACGTCATAAAATCACAGAAAACGAAGCGGAAAAGTTTTTTGTTTTTATCCGAAATTTTTATCTTGGATACGGTGTTGTGTGTAATGGTAAATCAAATACCATAGAAGATATGGTATATCAATATGCTCGTAAAATTGAAAATGAGGATGCTACCACTGCTTTAAACGAATTAAAATCAAAGCTATACCAATATTACCCAGATTACAATACATTTGAAGCAAATTTTATACTTTTGGGATGGTCACACCGGGTAAAAAGTTATAAGACTCCAAGTCGGAAAAAAGAGGTTCAATACATCCTTTCTGGAATGGAAGAATACTATTTATCCTCCAATCAGGAACTAACTGTCCACAAATTTTCTATCGAACACATAGCCAATGATGACGGAACAGATACTCATTGTCTGATTGGAAATTTGCTTATGCTTGCAGAACCAATAAATGGCGGTGCTGCTGATAAAACTTATACTGAAAAGATTCCTTATTATTAAGAGATCAAATTTTGTTTCAACAAAAAAATTTGTAGAACGTTACGGAGAATTAGCAGATTGGCCTGAGAGTAATATAACCAATCGCGGGAAACATATGGCAAAACTTGCATATGATAAAATTTGGAAATTTTAATTTCTACGCATTTTAAGTTGTAACTATAAGGGATTAAATGTCAGGCTATTCCTGGTTGTCCATTCATACTGTAAAAGCCTTATGCTATCGACACTTTTCCCCCTCTAAATGTGTAGACATAAACACCATAATAGCAGCGGGCGCAAGCGGATTTCTGCCTGCGCCCGCTTAATTACCACGTAGCAAAGACGGAGGAAGCCGTCAAGGGCGCGGAGCGTTCATCTCGACCCTTGACGGCTTCCTTTGGGGTTACCTTGTATCGTCAATTAAAGCACATTTGAACTCTTTCATCTTTTCCGGTGCCACATTTTTTCCTTTGTTCAGCGCGCAAAAAAGCGCTATGCTCTTTTACAAGTGCTAATTGCTATGGCGGAGTTATCATACTTGGAGTCAAAGAAAACAAAGACGGAAGCTGGTATATGACCGGTCTGGAAAATGCGGCGAAGCTGCAAAAAGATTTTTGGGATACCATTAATAATAAAAACAAGATTTCGATAAATCTTCTGACAGACGAAGATGTGGAGATATATGGAGAAAGCAACAATGTTATTATGGTCATCCATGTGCCGAAAGCAAGACGTGAACAGAAGCCGGTATATATAAATGGAGATATGTTTAACGGTACTTTTCGGAGAAACTGGGAAGGAGATTATCATTGTGAACGCAGCGAGGTGCTTGCAATGCTACGAGATCAGCCGGATGAAACCGCTGATATGAAAGTTTTGCAGGACATGTCTCTTGAAGTCCTTAATTCAGAGACTGTACGTGCCTACCGCAACCGGCATATGGCATATAGAACAGAACACGTGTGGGAACGGTTGAGTGACGAAGAGTATCTGGAGAGAATCGGTGCGGCTAAGCTGTCAGCCAGAGACAAGACTTTACATCCTACCGCGGCAGGATTGCTGATGTTTGGAGAAGAATATAAAATCTTATACGAATTTCCCGAATATTTCCTGGATTATCGGGAAATTCTTGACCCTGCTATCCGTTGGACAGACAGACTCCAATCTAGTTCTGGTGACTGGACAGGGAATTTGTTCGACTTCTTTTTCCGGGTTTATGGAAAACTTGTGAAAGATTTGAAAATCCCGTTTAAATTGGAAGGGATAACTCGTGTAGATGATATGCCAGTGCATAAAGCGCTTAGAGAAGCGCTGGCAAATTGTCTGGTTAATACAGATTTTTATTTTCCCAGAGGAATCGTGATTCGGAAAGATGCAGAATCGATTATAATGGAAAATCCAGGAAGTATACGAACTGGAAAAGAACAGATGCTGAAAGGCGGTATATCTGATCCCAGAAACAAAGCTTTGATGAAGATGTTTAACCTGATCGGGATTGGAGAACGGGCTGGCAGCGGTGTGCCGGATATCTACCATGTATGGGAAGAGTATGCTTGGAAACGACCTGAAGTTATAGAAGAATATGCGCCTGACAGAACCATTTTGAAATTATCTTTTGTTAAAAAAGTGGCGATAAAAAACGGCGATAAAAAAATGGCGATAAAAAGAAAGTGACAAAAAAGACAGAACAGCAACTAAAAAGTATTTTAGATTATATGGATTCAGGGAAAGAATGTAAAACAAGTGAGATCGCAATGCTTTTGGGGGTCAAAGAATCAAGAGCAAGATTGCTGATCAAGGAACTTGTAGAGAAAGGAAAAATAAGGGCAGTAGGAAAAAATAAAGGACGAAAATATATTATTATATAATTCTCAATTATGGCTTTATCGACTTATACTCCTTTCTGTGCTATGATAATCAGTGGATGATTAAGAAAAGAAAGGGGTATTTTCATGGGAAATACGTCTGAAAATAGAGAAAAAAGACAACCTGCATCCCAAAGCGGCAAAGCAGGACACATCTGCCTGGGCGTCCTCGCCCACGTGGACGCAGGCAAGACCACTTTGGCAGAGAGCATCCTTTACGATACAGGAAACATACGGAAAATGGGAAGGGTAGACCACGGAGACACCTTTCTCGATACTTACGGTATGGAGCGGGAAAGAGGCATCACCATCTTTTCCAAACAGGCAGTGCTGTCCCTGGGAGACAAGCAGATCACCCTCCTGGACACGCCGGGGCATGTGGACTTTTCCGCGGAAATGGAGCGGACCCTGCAGATCCTGGATTACGCAGTCCTGATCATCAGCGGCGCAGACGGAGTCCAGGGGCATACCCAGACCCTGTGGAGGCTGCTGAAGCAGTACCGGATTCCCACCTTCTGCTTCATCAACAAGATGGACCAGCCCGGCACAGACCGGGAAAAATTGCTGGAAGAGCTGAGAAGCCGCCTGGGAAGCGGATGCCTGGATTTTGGAAGCGCAGGCACAGACTTTGAAAAGGCAATGGACCGGGAAGTATTTCTGGAGGAACTGGCATTGTGTGATGAAAGCGTGCTGGAACACTATCTGGAAACAGGAGAAATCCCGGACGCAGCCGTGAGAAACATGATCCGGCAGAGGAAGGTGTTTCCCTGCTATTTCGGATCCGCGCTGAAAGGGCAGGGGATCCGGGAGCTTTTGGAAGGGATGGAGAAATGGATGGTTTGTCCCAGGTATCCGGAAGCCTTTGGAGCAAAAGTCTACAAGATTTCCCGGGACGATAAGGGAGCCAGATTAACCCATATGAAGATCACCGGAGGCAGCCTGAAGGTAAGACAGCTCCTTTCCGCGGAAGACTGGGAAGAGAAAGCAGACCAGCTGCGGATTTATTCCGGAGCAGGATTCCGGACAGTCAATGAGGTGCCGGCAGGAAGCGTCTGCGCCGTCACCGGACTTTCCAGGACCTTCTGCGGGCAGGGACTGGGAAGCGAGAGCGGCACCTATACGCCTCTTCTGGTGCCGGTGCTCACGTACCAGGTCCAGCTGCCTGAGGGCTGCGACGTCCATGTGTTCCTGCAGAAATTAAGGCTGCTGGAGGAAGAGATACCGGAGCTTCAGATTGTATGGAACGAAACTTTAGGAGAAATCCATGCCCAGGTCATGGGAGAGGTGCAGATTGAAATCCTGAAAAATCTGATCCAGGAGCGCTTCCAGGTACCTGTGGAATTCGGAGCCGGAAACATTGTATACAAGGAAACCATTGAAAAACCAGTGGAGGGTATTGGACATTTTGAACCGCTGCGCCATTATGCGGAGGTGCATCTGCTGCTGGAGCCGGGAGAACCGGGAAGCGGGCTTGTCTTTGACACCTCCTGCAGCGAGGATGTGCTGGATAAAAACTGGCAGAGACTGATCCTCACCCACCTGGAGGAGAAAAAACACCGAGGAGTGCTGACAGGCTCGGAGATCACGGATATGAAGATCACTCTGACCGCAGGAAGAGCTCATCAGAAGCACACCGAAGGCGGGGATTTCCGTCAGGCGACTTACCGGGCAGTGCGCCAGGGACTGCGCAGGGCTTCCAGTATCCTGCTGGAACCGGTGTATGAATACCGCCTGGAGGTGCCTTCCGAGATGATCGGCAGGGCGATGTCCGATATCCAGAAAATGAGCGGTGCCTTTGAACCGCCCCAGACTCAGGGAGAACTGTCGGTGCTGACAGGCACCTGCCCGGTGCAGACCATGCGGGACTATCAGTCCCAGGTTACTGCCTATACGAGAGGAACGGGAAGACTGTCCTGTACCCTGAAAGGATACCTGCCCTGCCACAATGCCCAGGAGGTCATAGAACAGTGCGGATACGATCCCGAGGCAGACCTGGAGAATCCCACCGGATCTGTATTCTGCTCTCACGGCGCGGGATTTAACGTCAGCTGGGATCAGGTAGAGGAATACGCCCACGTGGAGACCGGGCTGGATCTGGGGCAGGAGACAGAGGAAGCACTGGGGGAAACGGTGCAGGCTCCTGTAAGGAGTTTTTCCCAGATGCGTCTGGACGAAAAGGAATTGGAAGAGATCTTCACCAGGACTTACGGACCCGTCAAGCGGGAACGCAGTCCTTTCCAGAAAACCACCCATTCTTCTTTCCATCAGAGCCAGAGCAGCAGGCAGAAGAAACAGGAAGAGAAAAAAGAATATCTGCTGGTAGACGGATATAATATTATCTTTGCCTGGGAAGACCTAAAAGAACTGGCAGAGACCAATATAGAGGGCGCCAGAAACAAATTAATGGATATTCTGTGCAACTATCAGGGCTATAAAAAATGCATCCTCATCCTGGTATTTGACGCCTATAAGGTAGAAGGAAACCAAGGCGAGGTGCAGAAATACCACAACATCCATGTGGTTTACACAAAAGAGGCAGAGACCGCGGACCAGTACATTGAGAAGACGGTTCATGAGATCGGGCGGAAATATCATGTGACCGTTGCCACTTCCGACGCGCTGGAGCAGGTGATCATCCTGGGCGCAGGGGCAGCCAGGATGTCCGCAGCCAATCTAAAGGAAGAGGTCATGCTGATGAATCAGGAAATCCGGGAGCATTACCTGGAAAAAACAAAGAAGAGCGGGACAAAACTCTTCGAGGCGCTGCCGGAAGGAATGGCAGATTTCATGGAAGACGTGCGTCTGGGAAGAAAAGAATTCCAGGATCTGGAGAAAAATACTTAAAAACCATTGACTCTCAACCAGGTTCAGGGTGTATATTCCCAGAAAAAAGGAGGCACAGAACCATGAAAATAGGAGAAGCAGCAAAACAGACCGGACTGTCCGTCAGCAATATCCGGTTCTATGAAAAGAAAGGACTGTTAGAACCTGTCCGGGACCAGGGGAGCAGTTACCGCAATTACACAGAGGAAGATATCCGCAGACTGAAGCTGATCCTGGTATACCGGAAAATGGAGGTTCCTGTGGAACAGATCCACGAAATACTTTCAGGAAAGGAAGATCCCCGTCAGGTGATAAGACGGCAGGAACAGCAGCTGGAAGACCGGATAAAAGAGCTGGAAGGAGCCGTCTGGCTGTGCCGGAGGATGGCAGAGGAAGAGGATCCGGCACAGATCGATCCGGACAGCTATCTGCAGTCTATTCAGCAGGAGGAAAGAAAAGGAACAAAGTTCGGACAGATCACAGATCTGCTGGAAGATTTCTCCGATTACACCATATCCGGCAGCCAGGGCGCTTTTCTGGCGCTTTTCGGAGGCTGGGCAGGCATAGCCAAGCTGCTTGCCAGCGGGGTGGTCTGGGCAGTATTTGTATTCTGCTTTGTCAATGCCTGCCGACAAGAGCCGGTGTATGTGCAGAGCATAGTATTCTGGGGAGGTCTGCTGGCGGTCTATACGGTGGAATTTTTTCAGTTTATCAGAAAAAGGAAAAGAGGATATTCCAGATAATATTTTCTGAATGGCTGGTAATTTTATAAAAGGGGCATTATACTAAGAAAAAAGGCAAAGGAGGCAATGTCCATGGATACACTGAAATTAAGAGACAATTTTTACTGGACCGGAATTGTGGATGACCAGCTGCGGGTGTTCGATATTATCATGTATACAGAATTCGGCACCACCTACAATTCCTATGTACTGAAAGCAGGGGACAAGACCATTCTCTTTGAAACTGCAAAAGCGAAATTTTGTGATGAATACCTGGAAGAATTAAAGCAGATCACCGACGTTTCCAAAATTGATTATCTGGTGGTCAGCCATACGGAGCCGGATCATGCAGGCAGCGTGGAGAAACTGCTGGAGCTGAATCCGGGAATCAAGATCATTGCCACAGGCTGCGCCGTTAATTTCCTGAAAGAGATCGTCAATGCCGACTTTACCGCTCTTCCGGTAAAAGACAATCAGGAAATGAAGATTGGGGACAAAACTCTGAAATTCCTGATCGTGCCCAATCTGCACTGGCCGGACACCATGTATACCTACATTGAGGAGGAGCAGATCCTGGTGACCTGCGATTCCTTTGGCTCTCATTACGGATTCCATGATATCCTGCTGAGCAAGGTGACAGACTGGGAAGGATATATGAGAGCCACGAAATATTATTTTGATAATATTATCGGACCGTTCAAACCCTATATGAAGAAAGCCCTGGAGCGTGTCCGCAGGCTGGATCTGTCCATGATCTGCACTGGACACGGACCTGTGCTGGATGCAAAGATTGATTTTATCCTGGACACCTATGAAGAATGGTGCACCGTCATCAATCCCAATGAGAGAAAGACCGTGGTGATCCCCTATGTCAGCGCTTACGGCTACACCAAAGAACTGGCAGAAACCATTGCCCGGGGTATCCGGGAAAGCGGAGATGTGGATGTGCGGCTCTATGACATGGTAGAAGCAGATCAGGGAAAAGTCCTGGAGGAACTGGGCTTTGCCGATGGTTTTCTCCTGGGTTCGCCTACCATCGTGGGAGAGGCTTTAAAGCCCATCTGGGATCTGACTACCTCTATCTTTGCAGGCACCCACGGGGGCAAGCTGGCAAGCGCATTCGGCAGCTATGGCTGGAGCGGAGAGGCGGTGCCCCATCTGATCGAAAGATTAAAACAGCTGAAAATGCGCGTGCCGGACGACGGCCTCCGCGTCCGGTTTAAACCGGGAAAAGAAAACCTTGTAGATGCCTACGACTATGGCTACAATTTCGGCTGCCTGCTTCAGAATAAAGAAAACGAAAAGAAAAAGACAGGTGGAAGACAGCTGGTGAAATGTCTGGTCTGCGGAGAAATCTTTGATTCCTCTCTGGAGGTCTGCCCGGTCTGCGGAGTTGGAAAAGAAAACTTTGTGCCTGTGGACGCAGAGGAAAGCTCTTACCGAAACGATACCAGCAGCTTCTATGTGATCTTAGGAGGCGGTGCGGCAGGCTTTTACGCAGCTTCGGCAATCCGGGAGAGGGACCGGACAGGCTCTATCGTCATGATTTCAGATGAGCCGTACCGTCCGTATAACCGTCCTATGCTGACCAAATCCATCATGGCAGACCTGACGGAGGATCAGATTGCCATTGCGGAGGAAAGCTGGTTTGAACAGCAGAACATCCATCTGCTGCTGGGCAAAAAAGTGACAGGCATTGATACAGAGAACAAAGAAGTAGTCCTGGACGGAGACATGAAGCTGGCGTATACGAAGCTGATTTATGCCCTTGGTTCGGAATGCTTTATCCCGCCGATCCCCGGTCATGACAAGGAAGGCGTGATCGCCATCCGCCGCCTTGCAGATACCAAAAAGATCGAAGGGCTTCTGCCGGATGTTAAGCATGTGGCTGTCATCGGCGGCGGTGTGCTGGGACTGGAGGCTGCCTGGGAGATGAAGCGGGCGAAACGTGAAGTGACCGTTTTGGAGCTGGCTCCCCAGCTGATGGGACGGCAGCTGGATGAAGGCGCTTCGGATATGTTGAAGACCATCAGTGAGGCACAGGGCATCCAGATCCGAACCGGAGTCCAGATCCAGGAGATCCAGGGAGAGGGCAGAGCTGCCGGGGTGAAACTGGCAGACGGTGAAGTGATACCAGCGGAACTGGTAATCGTATCTGCCGGTGTACGTGCCAATACAGCTGTGGCGCAGGCAGCAGGCATCGAGACCGACCGGGCAGTGGTAGTCAATGAAAAAATGGAGACCAGCGTGCCGGATATCTACGCCTGCGGTGACTGTGCCCAGTATCAGGGCATCAATTATGCCATCTGGCCCCAGGCTGTGGAGCAGGGCAAGACTGCGGGAGCCAATGCGGCAGGAGAGGAAGCCGTGTATGAGCAAGTTCCGGCAGCACTGAGTTTCCATGGAATGAAAACCGCCCTGTTTGCAGCCGGAGACAACGGCAAGAAACCAGATCTGATCTATAAGACGGTGGAATTCAAAGATATGGGCAAGAAGCAGTATCAGAAGTATTATTTCCTGAATAACCGTCTGTGCGGTGTGATCCTGATCGGGGATGTGAGCCGTATGGCAGAGATGACACAGGCTTTGGCAGAACATGCGCCTTATCAGAAGGTTATGAAATAGTTACAAAATAAGGTAGAAGGGGCAATCGGTATTGGCTGATTGCCCCAGAAACAAATTGTCTCGGTGTCGCTTTATCTCGGTCAATTCCAGAGGGGTGGCAGTTTACACGCTATGCTCATTCTTGGTCATCTGTAAAACATCTGTGGACACTTCAACGGAAACATTATTGGTCTTCCAAACGCCCATAAGCTGATTGAGGATATTCCTAATAAAATCAGAGATGCTATGGGCATTATTGTCGGTGTCAATCTTTACGAAGCGGATGGGAAAGAATATATTGCCCATGTGTTCTATTTGGCAGGCTTCATCGAAAGCTGGGGGCGTGGAATTGAAAAAATTTGCTCAGTTTGTAAAAAAGACGGTTTGCCGCAGCCTGTTTATACAATCAACCCCGGCGATATTATGATTGAATTTACTGCACCGGAGGATCGGATTATTCGTTCTGTCACCCGCAAGGTGACAGATAGAGTGACAGAAAAGGTGACAGATAATCTGGATGAAAAAGCCATTCAGATTTTAGCTCTTATTTCCGAAGACCCTGCATATACCTCTGCGGCAATGGCTGAAAAACTTTCGTTAAGCAGAAAAACAGTATCTCAACGATTGAAGGATTTGAAGGAAACAGGTATTATCGAACGTATTGGTTCTGACAGAAAGGGTTATTGGAAGATACACAACGAATGATATGCAGCAAAATGCCCCGCAGCCATTGACTAAGCTGCGGGGCATACGTCCGTATTTGCCGATCTAATATTTTTCCGATGCCGCCTGATTAACACAGCTGATCGCATTCAGGCTTCTCGGATAACCAATATAAGGCAGGCACTGGGATACCACCCGGATCAGGAAATCCTTGTCATTTCCCAGATTCAGATTGCCCCTGGCATGTGCCGTCAGCTGGGGCTCGCAGCCTCCCTGGGCTGCCAGGAAACAGAAGGTGATCATTTCCCTCTGCTTTAGATCCAGCCCGGTGCGGGTGTAATAATCCCCGAAACAGTTGGCAGCCAGCCAGCGGTTGATGTGCCCGGCTTTCCATGCCTCTTTCATAGCTTCTCCGAAGATTTCCGCCTGGGCAGCGGCGCCTTTTTCCAGGCGGTCCTCCATGGTCGTAGTCGCCTGTCCCTCCAGAGGAAGGGAGACGCCCCGGGAAGTCAGAATCTCATTGGCGGCATCCAGAAACGGCAGTACCCGTCCGATCCCCAGATAGTCTACCGCCTGATAGATCACCTCTTTTGCCATGACCGGGGTTACGCCGGCATCCAGCGCCCTGGGAAGCTCCAGCCGGAATTCGTCGATGCCCTGGCAGCCCAGGAGCGCAGCCAGGATGGCTGTGTGGCGTGTGACTTCGTCCAGGGTCTGTCCCTCTTCGTTTACCACTTCTTCAAATGCAAAATGCGCAAAGCGTTCCATAAATTCAGGATCTGTCTTATAGTAATCCTTCATGTAGCTCTCCTCCTATCTTAAAATCCTGCAGCAGATGAAAGGGCGTTATAGACATCGTCTTCCACTGGCTCCAGCCATTCATTGCCAGCCTCCGTTCCGGGAACTTCAAAGGCAATATGAGAGAACCAGCTGTCGGCTTTGGCTCCGTGCCAGTGCTTTACTTCCGGTGGAATAACGATCACCATGCCGGGCTCCAGGCTTACAGGCTCTTTGCCTTCCTCCTGATACCAGCCGCTTCCGGCTGTGCAGATCAGGATCTGTCCGCCTCCGGTCTTTGCGTGATGGATGTGCCAGTTGTTGCGGCAGCCCGGCTCAAAGGTAACATTAGCCAGGAATACCGGACAAGCCTTGGGATCCGTAAGAGGATTTAAATAAGAGTTTCCGATAAAAAACTGGGCAAAAGCGCTGTTTTCTGCTCCCTGCCCGAATACATTTGCTTTGTCAAAGGTTTCTTTGTCCTGTATTTTCATAATCTTAGACCTCCTTAAAACGTTCTATAAAAAATAGAAGTGCTCATTTTTTGATCACTTCTATTGTAGTTCTCCCAGCAAAACTTGTCTAATGCTTAGATTGGATTTTCCTTCATGCCTGAAAGGTATTTTTGCATCCGGCAGATTTTTGGTCTCCGGCAGATTCGGGGAGGAGGTGCAGGCTGGCGCCGGAAAGGCGGAACTCGTTCTTGCGGTAGGAGATCAGCCCCTCCTTTTGCATTTTCGACAGCTCTTTGGACAGGGCGCTGCGCTCCACGCACAGATAATCTGCCAGCTGCTGCCGGTTAAAGGGGAGCTTGATACAAGTCTGTCCCTGGCGCAGAGCTTCGTCGGACAGATAGGCAAGGACCCGGTCCCGGATGGACTTCGGGGTCAGATAGTCGATCTTCCGGTTGAGACTGAGGTTCTTCGATGCCAGGACAAACAGCAGGTTCTGGATCAGCCGGCTGTGGAAGGCACAGCTGGAAGTACAGGTGGTCAGAACTCTTTTCACATTCAGAAACAGGATCTGGCAGTCCTCAGCAGCTGCTGCGCGGAAAGGAAAGGCTTCTTCCTTCATGCAGGCATAGACTTCCCCGAAGATCTGTCCCGGGGCAATGTGGGCAATGATCTGCTGGCTGCCCCACAGATCTTCCTTTAACAGATGGATGGAGCCGGACAGGAGAAGCCCCAGAGAATCAGTGGTATCTCCTATGCGGAAGATCACGCTGCCTTTGGGATACAGACGTTTTCTGGCATCTAAGCATTTCAGCATGAGACGGGCATCTTTTTCTTCGATCCCCTGAAAAAGGGCGCAGTTGAACACAGGATCCATGGCAGACCTCCTAGAAAAAAGAAATTGGCGCTCCGGACTGACCGGAACATTTGAGACCATTATACACGAAAATCATTGATTTTAGAAAGAAAATTGAATATACTAAAACTGCAGGCTGCATCGGAGGCAAGGAGACTTGTCTCCGTTTGCTTATCAAAGGTCCGTCAGAAAGGACAAAGAAAAGAGGTTGCAGAACAATGAGAGAACAACTCACACAAAATGATGTAAAGAAGATTGAAGAGGAGATCGAATACCGGAAGCTGGTAGTCAGGAAGGAAGCCATCGAGGCAGTGAAAGAAGCCAGAGCCCAGGGCGATCTCAGTGAGAATTTTGAGTATTATGCCGCCAAAAGAGATAAGAATAAAAACGAGAGCCGGATCCGCTATCTGGAAAGAATGCTGAAGACAGCTTCCATTGTAGAAGATCATTCCCAGGCAGATGAAGTAGGACTGAACAACCTGGTGACCGTTTACTTTGAAGAAGAGGATGAGACAGAGCAGTATAAGCTGGTAACATCCATCCGGGGGAATTCTCTGGATAATAAGATCAGCATTGAATCCCCTCTGGGAAAGGCGATACTGGGGCACAAGACCGGCGACCGGGTGCTGGTCAAGATCAGTGATACAGCAGGATATTATGTGGAAATCCGGGAAATCGTAAAGAATACCGACGATGAAAGCGACCAGATCCGCAGTTTTTAACACAAATTTAACAGAAACCTTTCGCAGATTTTACATAGCCTCTCTATAATGGGGCAGAATGAGAAAAAGAAAAGGAGAATACCATGGATTTTTTTAGTATACTGACCTTGATCGGAGGGCTTGCCCTGTTTCTATATGGAATGCATGTCATGGGGGACGGGCTCTCCAAAGTCTCAGGGGGCAAGATGGAACAGATCCTGGAGACATTGACGTCCAATCCCTTAAAGGCAGTGGGACTGGGGGCGCTGGTCACTGCGGTGATCCAGTCTTCTTCAGCTACCACGGTTATGGTGGTGGGATTTGTAAATTCCGGCATTATGAAGCTGTCCCAGGCAGTGGGCGTGATCATGGGCGCCAATATCGGTACCACTGTCACTTCCTGGATCCTCAGCCTGTCCGGGATCGAAAGCGATAACTTTTTTATCCAGCTTTTTAAACCAACGTCATTTTCTCCGGTGCTGGCAATCATCGGCGTGGCGTTCCTGCTGTTTGCAAAGAGTGAGAAAAAGAAAGATATCGGTACCATTTTCCTGGGATTTGCCGTGCTGATGTTTGGTATGGAAAGCATGAGCGGTGCAGTGAAGCCCCTGGCAGATGTACCGGAATTTACTGGGATCCTGACAGCCTTTTCCAACCCGCTGCTGGGTATGGTCGCCGGCGCGCTGCTGACTGCTGTGATCCAAAGCTCTTCAGCATCGGTGGGAATCCTGCAGGCGCTCTGCGTCACAGGGGCTGTCAGCTATGGGGTAGCCCTTCCCATTATCCTGGGACAGAACATCGGTACCTGTGTGACTGCCCTTCTTTCCTCCATCGGAGCCAAGAAAAACGCAAAAAGAGCGGCAATGGTGCACCTGTATTTTAACCTGATCGGCACCGCCGTATTCATGGCGCTGTTCTACAGCCTGAATGCTTTCCTAAACTTTGCCTTTCTGGATCAGGCTGCCAATGCGGCTGGCATTGCAGTGATGCACAGTGCCTTTAATGTATTTGCTACTTTGGTCCTCCTGCCCTTTGCCAAAGTGCTGGAGAAGCTTGCCTGCCTTACCATCCGGGACAAGGATACGGACCAGGAGGAAGAGACAGAGGTTATCCAGCTGGATATGCGTTTCCTGGACCAGCCGGCTTTTGCCATGGAACAGAGCCGGGGCGCTGCCAGGAAAATGGCAGAGATTTCCAAGAAATCCCTGTTTACAGCTCTCTCTTTATTCCAGGAATGCACGGAGGAAAAGATGGCGTATGTGGAACGGGAAGAGCAGAAAGCAGATGCCTATGAGGACGCCCTGGGGTCTTATCTGGTGAAGCTGGGACAAAAGGATATGAATGCCAAAGACAGCACAGACTTATCCGTGATCCTGCACTGTATCGGCGACTTTGAACGAATCTCCGACCATGCAGTAAACCTGATGGAATCTGCCAGAGAAATGCAGGAGAAGCAAATGCATTTTTCGCCGAAAGCAGAGGAAGAGCTGCGGGTGATCTCCCGGGCTGTGACAGATATCGTGGACCTTTCCTACCGGGTATTTTCCGAGGAAAACAGAGAGCTGGCACGCAGGGTAGAGCCTCTGGAGCAGGTGATCGATGATCTGAACCAGGAGCTGAAGACCCGTCATGTGCGCAGACTGAGAGAGGGAAAATGCACCATCGAGCAGGGCTTTGTGCTGACGGATATCACTACAAATCTGGAGCGTATCGCAGATCATTGCTCCAACATCGCACTCTGTATCCAGCAGGCAGCCAAGGACAGCTATGAAACCCACAGCTATCTGCAGAAGGTGGAGGACAGCGGGGAATTTGAGCGTATGTTAGAGGAGACAAGAAAACAGTACCTTCTTCCGTAATCGGGAAATGGGAGGAAATAAAAAGCCAAAGCGAATGCGAAGAGAACGATTTTTTGTATGCAACAGGGGGTAAAAAAGTGATTTACTGTGTGGAAGATGAGCGGAATATCCGGGAACTTCTGGTCTATACCCTGGGCACCACAGGCTATGAGGCAAAGGGACTGGGAGATGGAAAAGAGCTGGAAAAGGCATTAAAAGAAGAAATTCCCCAGCTGATCCTTCTGGACATCATGCTGCCGGGGGAGGACGGATATTCCATTCTGGAAAAGCTGAAAAGTACGGAGGCTACCAGAGACATTCCTGTGATCATGGTAACTGCCAAGGAGGCAGAATACGACAAAGTAAGAGGGCTGGAAGGCGGCGCGGATGATTACATCACCAAGCCTTTCGGCATGATGGAATTTATTGCCAGAGTCAAAGCCGTGCTCAGAAGAAGCAGGAAACATACCGGTGAAAAAGAATTCTGCTATAAGGGGCTGAAGGTGAATGTGGAGCGGCGCCAGGTCTGGGACAGAGACAGAAACGTGGAACTGACCTTAAAGGAATTTGAGCTGCTCCGGTATCTGATTGAGAACCAGGGGATTGTCCTCAGCCGGAACCAGATCCTGGAAAAGATCTGGGGCTATGAGTTTGCCGGTGAGACCAGGACCGTGGACGTACATATCAGGACGCTGCGGCAGAAATTGGGAGATTCCGGATTCCTCATAGAGACCGTGCGGGGCGTTGGCTACCGCATAGGAGATAAGCAATGAAGCAGAGGATCATGAACAATGTGTGTTTCCTGGTGGTGCTGTCCGTTCTGATCAGCTTTCTGGCTGCCAGTGTGGTCATGTATCAGAAGAACAGCGGCGCCATGCGCCAGGACGTGAAAAACGAGGCAGAATATCTCTGGTATGCAGTGGAAAATATGGGAGAGGATTATCTGGATGCAGAGGTAGGGCGGCTGACCACCAGCCGGATCACCCTGACTTCCGCACAGGGGGAGCTTCTCTTTGACTCGGACGCGGGGAATTACCTGGAGCCGGACTACACGGACAGTCCGGATATGCGGACGGCTGCTGAGAAAGGCATAGGGGAATACATGAGTTTTTCAAACGCCTTGTCAGAACAGACCTTTTATTGTTCCATAGAGCTGGAAAACGGAAATATCCTGCGGGTGGCAAAAAATATGGACAGTGTGTTCCATACTATAATGTCCAGCATTACACTTCTGGGTCTTTTACTGGTATGTATACTGGCGCTGGCATTTATTCTGGTAGAAAGGCAGACCAAGAAGCTGATCGAGCCGATTAACCGCCTGAATCTGGAAGAACCTCTGAAAAATGTCCGGTACGAGGAACTGCGCCCACTCTTAAAGCGGGTAGATGAACAGAACCGGCAGATTGCCAAGCAGGTAGAAGAGCTGCGGCAGGCAGAATCCGTAAGGCGGGAATTCTCTGCCAATGTATCCCATGAACTGAAGACGCCGCTGATGTCCATTTCTGGTTATGCGGAGATCATGAGGAACGGCATGGTGCGTCAGGAAGACATTCCGGAATTTGCAGGGAGGATCTACGACGAGGCAAGCCGCCTGACCAGCCTTGTGCAGGATATCATCGAGATTTCCAAACTGGATGAAAACAGCGGGGAAATGCCTTTTGAGACGGTGGATCTGTATGAATTGATGGAAGATATCTGCCAGAATCTCACCCTGCCTGCCAAGAAGAGAAAGGTTTCCATTGAGACAGAGGGAAGCAGCGCGGAGATTTATGGTGTGCGGCATATTCTCTATGAAATGCTGTATAATCTTACTGACAATGCGATTAAATACAACCGCGAGGGCGGATGGGTAAAGGTCCGCCTTCTGAGGAAAGAGGACCAGGTCTGCTTCAGTGTGGAGGACAATGGCATCGGAATCGCCAAAGAGGAACAGGAAAGGATTTTTGAGCGGTTTTACCGGGTGGATAAAAGCCATTCCAGAAAGACCGGGGGAACCGGTCTGGGACTTTCCATTGTCAAGCACGGGGCAGCGCTCCATGACGCCAGGATCCGTCTGGACAGCGAACCTGGAAAAGGAACCAGGATCCAGGTGTGGTTTTTAGCGCAGGAATCTGTGCAGGAAAAGGTATAAAAGAGACAGATTGCTTAGAAAAAGCATATCCTTAGTAAATTATGTTTTAGTACATGATTTTCTGGGGATATGCTTTTTATTTTTATAACGGTTCAGATAAAACTTTTCCATCCGTCTGCTGAGTCTGCGTGCTAGGCGGAACTCTCCTGCCGGAACGGCTTTTGTGTTGTTCTTCCGTAGGCGAATGTGACAGGAAGGCAGACCAGAGGCGGTTTGGTCTTCATATTTTCCTGGAGAAGGAGCTCCACGCACAGCTCTGCCATCTCTGGTACTGGCTGTACGATCGTAGAGCAGGTATAGTCGTAATCGCCAAAATATCTTGTTCCGTCAAAGCCGATAAGCTGGACATCCTCCGGAACCCGGATGTTAAGACGGCACAGCAGCTTATAGATAAAATATGCCAGCTTGTCCGTTACGCAGAAGATGCCGTCGAATTCAAGCCTGCCATCTTTTATGTGGTCTTTCAGGAAAGTCTCAAACTCATCGTAAGGATCTCCGTCATTGAGAATCTTCATCTCATACGGAAGAGAACGGGAGAGGCATCCGTTTTCAAATCCTGCTTTTCTTTTGTTGGGTTCGTTGTTGAGGGAAGAGCCTACTCTGAGGAAGGCAACCTTTTTGCAGCCAAGGTCTGCCAGTTTTTCGGCGGCAAGCTGTCCGCCTGCAAAATTATCACATGCCACACAGGGAATGTTGGGTCCCAGTGAACGGTCGATGGATACAAAAGGCACGTTTCCCTCCACGGATAGATCAGGATTGTAGGTCAGTCCAATGATGCCGTCTACCTTGTTCTGCTGTGCCATTGTGATATATTCCTGTTCCTGGATCGAATCAGAATCCGTGCAGAGAAGCAGCATCCGGTACTTTCTCTTTAAAAGAGCCAGGTTGATGTGATGGGCGAGCTGACTGAAAAAGGGGTCCAGCGTATTGGGAATCAGCAGAGCGACCGTATAGGTTTTATTCGCTTTCAGTCCCTGCGCATAGCTGTTGACCTGATAATTTAGTTTTTTGATCGCTGCTTCGACACGAAGCCGGTATGATTCTCCTACGGGAAGACCATTTACAACTTTCGATACTGTGCCGAGAGCAACCCCGGCTTCCCGTGCCACATCCTTCATTGTCGGTGCAGAAGTTTCTTTTTTCATAAATACCTCCCTGAGTTTCATGTAATTCTCTGAATTGTTTCATGTGTAAGAAGCTATGAGTGAGAAAATCAGGATAAATCCGTACAAAAAATACAAGATAATCGCTGTTTACAGCTATTATAAACCTGAAAAATCCCTTTGTAAAGGGTTAAAATGAAATAATATATGAAACGTTACACAATAATAGAAATGTACAAAAACATAGATTTTAAATTATATAAAAGTAACAAAATAGAAAAAATACACAAAAAAGTAATTGATTTCATAGACGCCATATGCTATTTTAAAAGTACAACAAAATAACGTTTCACCAAAAAACGCGCGTAAGAAACGAAATTCTGCTTCGAAATTTGAAAGGAGAGAGAATATGAGAAAAAGTAAACAGGCTGCTGTTTCTCGGGGAACGGTCATCAGACAAAAACCGCTTAAAAAAAGAATCCTGGATAATTGGCAGCTTTATGCCATGCTGCTGATTCCGGTCGTTGTCACCATCATTTATAAGTATGCTCCCATGTACGGAATTCAGATTGCATTCCGGGATTATAAAGCGAGTCAGGGGATGTTTGGAAGCGAATGGGTGGGGCTTCAATGGTTTGAACGTTTTTTTAGTTCTCCAAACTGCATCCGGATGATTAAAAATACCATACTGCTGAGCCTCTATGGCCTGCTTTGGAGTTTTCCGATCCCGATCATTCTGGCATTAATGATTAACCAGTTAAGGTTCCACAGGTTTAAGCGTATTGTCCAGACTGTGCTTTATGCGCCTCACTTTATTTCCATCATGGTTGTCTGCGGTATGATCCGGATTTTTTTAAGCCCATCAGGAGGACTGATTAATCTGCTGCTGGGAACAAGCATTGACTTTCTGACAGAATCCTCAGCATTCAGAACTATCTATATTGCATCAGGAATCTGGCAGGACGCAGGGTGGGGCATGATCGTTTATATGGCAACACTGTCAAACATTGATATGACTCATTATGAAGCTGCTAAAATCGACGGTGCTTCTGTTTTTCAGAGGATCCGCTACATAGACATACCAGAGCTGATCCCCACGATTGTTCTGATGCTGATCATGAGTGCCGGAAACTTGATGAACGTAGGGTTTGAGAAAGTATGGCTGCTGCAGTCAGACCTGAACAAAGCCACAAGTGATGTCATTGCCGTCTACGTTTATCAACAGGGTATTGAAAATGCCAAATATAGTTATTCCACGGCGGTAGGGTTGTTTAATACGGTGGTCAATATTATTCTGCTGATCGTCGTCAATAAGATCTGCAGCAGGCTGTCGGACGAAGTAAGCTTTGTATAGGAGGTGTCAGTATGAAGGTAATTGCAAAATCAGGCAGGAAAACAACAGGGCTTTCTGACCGTACCAGCGACATTATTTTAGTTGCAGTTTGTGCAGTGATACTTCTGGTGATCGCTTACCCGCTGTATTATGTGCTGATCGCGTCAGTATCGAATCCCTATGACGTATACGCAGGCAAAACATTTCTGCTCCCAAGTGGTTTTACACTGGATGGATATAAGGCAGTGTTTGCGGACAGCAGTATAGTGACGGGCTATATCAATACGATTAAATATACAGTAATTGGTACGATCTTTTCTGTTGTCATGGTTTATCTTACGGCATATCCGCTGAGCAATAAGGACCTGCCGGGAAGAAAATTTTTGAGTATTTTCTTTATTATTACCATGTATTTCGGCGGCGGGCTTATCCCCACCTATCTGATTGTTAAGGCAACCGGTCTGATTAACAACATGTGGGCACTTTTTCTTCCGGGCGGTGTAGCTGTGGGTAATATGATCATAGTCAGGAACTTTTTTGAAAACAGTATACCCAAAGAAATGATCGAAGCAGCAGAAATCGACGGTGCCTCTAAATGGACCACTTTTATAAAGATTGTCGTGCCCCTGAGCCGTTCGATCATGGCAGTAATGGTTGTATTCAGCATGGTAGCATACTGGAATGATTGGTTCACGGCAATGATCTATCTTCCTGATCCGGATAGTCATCCGCTTCCTCTTATACTGAGGAATATCCTGATCAAGAGCTCTGCCAGCGCCAGCCAGGCCAGTACTATTTCCGGCGGTTATGCGGAGCTGAATAAACTGACAGAGCTGGTGAAATTTGCATCTATGATTGTGGCTGCGGTTCCTATGCTGGTTATCTATCCGTTTGTTCAAAAATATTTTGAAAAAGGATTTATGGCAGGGGCAGTTAAGGGATAAGCAAATAGGAGAAAAGTTTATTAAAAGGAAAGGAAAATCTTATGAAAAATAATACTTTATGGAAAAAAGCAATTCCTTGTACACTAACGGCAATGCTGGCAGTTTCCATGTCAGCCTGCGGAAACAAAGGCAATAATAATGTAGAGCCGGGAACGGTTAATGAGAATACAGATCAGACCGAATTCGAGGTGATGGGAGCGATCAGCGCGCTGAGCTCTGGTTATGAGAAGAATGAGGTTTTAAATAAGATGCAGGAAGACGCAGGCATCCGTATTGATTGGAACTGTATGAGTGATTCAATAGCAGAGCAGGTAAACGTCCGGATTGCCGGCGGAGATCTTCCCGATGCATTTATGGGTGTAGGATTCAATAACTATGATCTGACAAATTATGGAGAGGATGGAACTCTTATTGACCTGACTCCTTATATTACAGAAGAATATATGCCAAACCTGACTAAGATCTTAGAAGAGCATCCAGAGATCCGTACAGCGATCACTATGAGCGACGGCTGCATTTACGGACTTCCGGCAGGAGAAAAGATGGGTACAGCAGCCATCGGGTCAGAGGAGGATTACAACATTTATACCATTCCTCAGTTCAGTATGATTAACAAGGCATGGCTGGATGATCTGGGACTGGAAGTGCCGACCACTTTGGATGAACTGCATGATGCTCTGGCAGCATTTCAGGAAAATGATATGAGCGCGAAATATTACGGAAACGATCCGGGGACGACGATTCCTATGAGCACTGGTTTTGACCAGTGGTGCTGGGGGCAGAATATTTTCTATGCAGGTTTTGGATTTACAAACTGGCCCAATGATGTTATTAATGACCTTGTGGTGGATCAGGATGGCACGGCAGAATTTGTATGTGCAGATGAGAAATATCGTGATGCAGTTACCTATTTCCATGACTGGTATGAGGAAGGACTTATGGATCCGGAAATGTTCAGTCAGGAAGATACGCAGCTGATCGCGAAATGTTCCCAGGGGTATGTGGGTGTTTCCACCTGGTGGTATATTGATGAATTAATGGGAGAGTATGCAGATGATTATGTGTTCCTTCCGATTCTGGATGGTCCGGACGGAACCCACAATGTCACAGTTCGTTCCGGCGGAGCTACCAACAGCGGAAATCTGAGTATTACAAATGCCTGTGAAAGCCCGATCAACCTGCTGAAATTCTATGACCAGTGGTATGTTCCGGAGAATGTAATGCAGATGCAGTATGGTCCAATTGGTACGTATTTTACAGAGCAGGACGAAAATGGAGTATGGCAGAGCATTACAGATGAAGAAAGCAAGGAAAAATTTGGAAAAAGCGCGGGAGAACTGAAAGGTGAATATGAAATTTATGGACCGAAACTGCTTCTCAGTGATTACTATAACACAGTCTTTCAGCTGGAAGACCGTGCCCAGGAACGGCTGCAGGATCTGAATGATTTTTGGATGCCATATGTAGATGATAAGTCAACATATCCGATTGACTGTGTATATACAGAAGAGGAACTGGATATCATCGATCAGTACAAGACGGACTTTGAAAGTACCGTATCCGAGCAGGAAGGACTGTGGCTGAAAGAAGGAGGTCCTTCTGATAAAGAGTGGGAAAGCTACATTACAACCTTAAAGGAAAGCTGCGGCATGGATGAGCTTCTGAAAGTATATCAGGATGCCTATGACCGTTACGCAGCAGATACAGCAGAATAATTTTATAAGGAGACAGCTTATGATGAGACGGAGTTTGCAGGAAGCACGAACATATGAAGAAATGGCAGAGAAGAAAATAGCAGACACATCAAGACCCTTATTTCATCTGTCGCCCCGTGCAGGCTGGATGAATGATCCAAATGGATTTTCTTTTTACAACGGAGAATATCATTTGTTTTACCAGTATCATCCCTATAATTCTCACTGGGGCCCCATGCACTGGGGTCACGCAGTGAGCAAAGATCTGCTGCACTGGAAGTACTTGCCTGCGGCCCTTGCGCCGGATATGGAGTATGACCGGGACGGATGCTTTTCAGGCAGTGCGATTACCTTGGACGACGGCAGGCATATGCTGATGTATACTGGTGTGGGAAAGGAAACGCAGGCGGATGGAAGCTGCCGTGAAGTGCAGACTCAGTGCATTGCCGTCGGGAACGGTGCGGATTATGAAAAGTATCCGGAAAATCCTGTTCTCGATGAAACAGATCTGCCGGAGGGCAGCAGCAGATTTGACTTTCGTGATCCCAGGATATGGCGCGGGGCGGATGGGAAGTATTATTGCGCTGTGGGAAACTGTACAGAGGAAAAAGACGGCAGAATCCTGCTTTACAGCAGTGCGGATGCATTTCATTGGAGTTTTGAAAAAATACTGGCAGCCAATGAAAAGCGCTTTGGAAGGATGTGGGAGTGCCCAGATTTCTTTGAATTGGATGGGAAAGAGATCCTTCTGACAAGCCCCCAGGATATGCTGCCCCAGGGATTTGAATATCATAATGGAAATGGTACGCTTTGTCTGATCGGGGAATATGATGACCACACAGGCTCTTTTAGAGAAGAGGAAAACCAGGCTGTGGACTACGGAATTGATTTCTATGCGCCGCAGACAATCCTGACGCCGGATGGGCGCAGAGTTATGATCGGCTGGATGCAGAACTGGGATACCTGCAATCTTCATTCCCCGGATCAGCCCTGGTTCGGACAGATGAGTATACCGAGAGAATTATCTATCAGAGGAAACCGCTTGATCCAGAATCCTATACGGGAATTGGAAACTATGAGAGCAGATAAAGTACAGTATCATAACATCTGCTTTACGGATATCCTGAAGCTTAAAGGGATAAAGGGGCGCGCGGTGGATATGGAGCTGAAAATACGCCCGAAGAAAAGAGAAGCTCTGTACGGAAAGTTTGCGGTCCGATTTGCTCAGAATGATCGTTATCATACGGCTGTAAGCTATCGACCGCAGGAATCTATCGTCAAGATTGACAGGAAGTTTTCCGGTTCCAGAAGGGCGATCATCCACCAGCGCAGATGCCTTGTAAGAGACAAAGGAGAGGAACTGAAACTGCGGATCATCCTGGATCGTTTCAGTGCGGAAGTCTTTGTCAACGACGGGGAATATGTACTGTCTGCCGGACTGTTCACAGACCTGGCGGCTGACGGGATCCAGTTCTTTGCTGACGGTGCCGTGGAGATGGATGTGGTAAAATACGATTTGGTTTAAAGGAAAAGAAAGATGAAAAAATATGATGTAACGGCTTTAGGAGAGCTTCTGATTGATTTTACGCAAAATGGGACAAGCGGACAAGGCAATCTCCTATTTGAAGCCAATCCGGGAGGTGCTCCCTGCAATGTACTGGCAATGCTTGCCAAACTGGGAGATACTGCGGCTTTTATCGGGAAAGTGGGAAAGGATTTTTTTGGTGAACAGTTGAAAACGGCTGTTGCAAAAGCAGGAATCGATGCGTCGTATCTTCGGATGGATGAAGAGACCCGCACCACGCTTGCTCTTGTCCATACCGGTCCAGACGGAGACAGAGAGTTTTCTTTTTACCGGAATCCCGGAGCAGATATGATGCTTACAGAGGAAGAGATACCAGAGGAATTGATACAAAGCTCCAGGATCTTCCATTTCGGAACGCTTTCCATGACCCATGAAGGCGTGCGCAGAGCTACCAAAAAGGCGGTACAGACAGCGAAAAGAGCAGGATGTCTGGTTTCCTTCGATCCCAATTTAAGGCCTCCGTTGTGGAAGGATATGGAAGAGGCTCGCTGCCAGGTGCTGTATGGACTGGAAAATTGTGATATTCTGAAAATCTCAGATAATGAGATTCAGTGGCTTACAGGAGAAAAAGACTATACGAAAGGCGTTGAATGGATCAACAGCCGGTATCAGATCCCGCTGGTCTTTGTATCTATGGGGAAAGAGGGAAGCCGTGCTTATTATCGAGATATCATGGCAGAGGCGCCGCCGGTCCTTACAAAGGATACCATTGAAACAACAGGGGCGGGGGATACCTTCTGCGGATGTATCCTGCATGAAATTGTGAAAAGGGGACTTGAGCATCTGACAAAAGAAGATTTATATCAAATGCTTTGTTTTGCAAATAGTGCGGCATCCATTGTCACAACCCGGCGAGGAGCGCTTAGAGTTATGCCTTCTTTGGAGGAGATCAAAAACCGGCAGATCAGCGATTAAAGGACTGTGTCCGATAGCATAGAAAGTAAAAAAATATTCCGTGGAGAAGCATATCATATAAATGCACAGCTCCACGGAATATTTTTTAATATTTTTTCCAGGTATCCTTTACAAACAGCAGCAGCAATGGAAACAGCTCCAGCCTTCCTGCCAGCATATCAAAGATCAGGACCAGAGTTGCTCCGGGGGAAAAGAGGGAGAAATTCTGGGTGGGACCAGCCAGCTCAAGTCCGGGACCGATGTTGTTCAGGGTTGCCGCTACACTGGTAAAGTTGGTGATCAGATCATGATTGTCAAAGCCTACCAGCAGCACGGAAAATGCAAAGATCAGTACATACGCGATAAAAAACACATTGGTGGCGCGCACCACTTCATGCTCTACACAGGTGCTGTCCATTTTCAGTTTTTTCACACTTCTGGGATGAAGCAGTGTGTGGAATTCTTTATTAATGGTCTTTATAAGGATCAGCAGACGGGAAACTTTAATCCCGCCTCCGGTACTGCCGGCGCAGGCTCCCACGAACATCAGCAGAACCAGGATGGTCCTGGAAACCTCCGGCCAGAGGTTAAAGTCAGTGGTCGCAAATCCGGTGGTGGTGATGATCGATCCTACCTGGAATGCAGACTGCTGCAGCGCCTCCCCAAAGCCGGAACATATTCCCTGTATATTGAACGCGATCACCAGCGTGGAAACAACGATAATACCCAGATAACAGCGGATCTCTTCTATGGAAAAAGCCTGCTTGAATTTTCCCACCAGTATCAGATAATAGGCATTAAAATTAATACCGAATAAAATCATGAATATCGTTACGACGACCTGAAGGTAAACAGAATACCCAGCCATACTGTCGTTTTTGATACCAAATCCTCCCGTGCCGGCAGTGCCGAAACTGGTGCATAAGGTGTCAAAAAGAGGCATCCCTCCTGCCAGGAGGAAAAAGATTTCCAGGATAGTCAAAACCACATAGATGCCGTAAAGGATCTTGGCTGTGGACTGGACCTTGGGCACCAGCTTGCTTACGGAAGGTCCCGGGCTTTCTGCCTTCATCAGGTTCATGTGGGAGCCTCCTGCCATGTGAAGAAAAGACAGCATAAATACAAGAACCCCCATGCCTCCGATCCAGTGGGTAAAGCTGCGCCAGATCAGGATACATTTCGGAAGTGACTCCACATCCGGTAAGATACTGGCACCGGTAGTAGTAAAGCCGGAAACCGTTTCAAACAGAGCATCGATCACATTGGTGATGCTGCCGCTGAAAAGGAAGGGCAGAGATCCCATGATACTCAGAACGATCCAGCTCAGAGCAACACTGACAAAACCTTCTTTTACATAAAAGATCTTATTCTCCGGTTTCTTTCTGGTCAGGAGCGCTCCGAAAAGCAGACACAGAAGTCCTGCGGCAACAAATGCCCAGCCGCTGGGTTCCTGATAGACAACGGCAGTGACACAGGGAAGAAGCATAAACGCAGCTTCAAATTTCAAAACATATCCAATAATATAAGACACAATTCCGTAATTCATATGCTCCTCCAGATGTTACCTCTTTAAGATGTCCGTCAGGTCATGAAGCCCTTTTACGGTGGTGACAATGACTACAGTATCGCCGGGCAGGATCTGATCCTGACCTCTTGGAATATGCACTTTGCCGTTCCGGTTGATGGATGCCACCAGCAGATTCTCTTTCAGATCCAGTTCTGACAGAGGGATTCCGGTGACTGCGGACTCTTCTTTTACGCAGAATTCCAGCGCTTCTGCCTGGTTGTCCAGGATCTGGTACAGTGTTTCAACATTGCTGCCAAAGGAATTTTCCAGAGCACGGACATACTGCATGATATAGTCGGCAGTAATGTATTTGGGGTAGATCACGCTGCCAAGGTCCAGGCTTTCTACGATATCATCAAAGGCGATGCGGTTTACCTTTGTTACCAGCTTTGCCTCAGACACTCTCTTTGCATAGAGTGAAAGCAGCAGATTTTCTTCATCCAGATTGGTCAGAGTGATAAAGGATTCTGTCTGGGTAAGACCTTCCTGAAGGAGAAGCTTCTTATCAGTGCCGTCTCCGCAGATGACGGTGACCGTCGGAAGAAGTTCACTCAGCTCGTCACAGCGTTTCCGGTTGGATTCGACAATGCGCACCCGGATTTTCATATCGGATAAAAGGGAGGCAAGATAATAGCCCAGGGTGCCTCCGCCGACGATCAGTGCCGTCTTTACCTGATGGGTGTGAACGCCGATCTTCTTGAAAAAGGCGGCAGAATTTTTAGGAGAAGCCACAATGGAAACCAGATCATTGTCATGGATCACAAAATTTCCCGAAGGTATGAAAACATCATCTTCCCGTTCTACACCGCAGATCAGGATATCGCACCGGTACCTTTCGGCAATTTCCATGACAGACAGCCCGTCCAGTCCAAATGAAGAATTGACTTTGAACTTTAAAAGCTCTACTCTTCCTTTGGCAAAGGTATCCAGTTTGATAGCGGACGGAAAACGCAGAAGCCTGGAAATTTCCATAGCAGCCGCAAGCTCGGGGTTGATGATCATGGAGATGCCCAGCCGTTTTTTGATAAAATTCAGTTCCTTATGGTATGCAGGGTTGCGGACGCGGGCAATGGTGTGGCAGCTGCTGACTTTTTTTGCAATCAGACAGCAAAGGAGGTTCAGCTCATCAGAACCAGTCACTGCGATCAGCATATGCGCATGCTCCACGTCTGCATTGGAAAGAACACTGATACTGGAAGCGTTTCCTGTAATGCCCAGTACATCGTAGGTTTCAGAAAATTCCTGAACCTTCTGAGGATTTGTGTCGATAACTACAAGATTATGGTCCTCATTGGAAAGCTGCGCGGCAAGGGCACTGCCTACTTTTCCGCAGCCTATAATGATAATGTTCATAGTATCCTCCGTGATAGAAATAAAAATATTATAAAAAGTCGAAAGATTATATAAAAGAATAATCCAGACTATTATAGCACCTTTTGGCAGGTTTACAATGGGTACAGAAAAGTTTTTTCAAGTTGTTTGACACAGGAAAGGGTTTTTGATATACAATAGAGAAAGCAGAGAAAGAGTATGGTGATTTCCGGGGTTCCTATCCCGGAAGAGAAGCAGACCGGCAGATAAGCGGGATACCATAGAGAAAGGAAATGGTTATGGCGTACATAGAATTTCAGCATGTGAAAAAATATTACGGAAAGAAAGACGAAGCAGTGATCAAGGCGCTGGACGATGCCAGCTTTTCGGTGGAGCAGGGAGAACTGGCAGTAATCCTGGGCGCTTCCGGAGCCGGGAAAACCACGGCGCTGAATATTCTGGGGGGAATGGATCAGGTGACAGACGGAGAAGTGATCGTAGCAGGAGAGCATTTGAACCATTATAAAGAAAAAGATCTGGTCACTTACCGGAGAAACGCAGTCGGATTCGTGTTCCAGTTTTATAATCTGGTGCCCAATCTGACAGCTCTGGAAAATGTAGAGCTGGCAGTGCAGATCTGCCGGGATTCCTTAAAGCCTGAGGAGGTTCTGGAGAAGGTAGGGCTTCAGGACCGTTTGAAGAATTTTCCGGCGCAGCTGTCCGGAGGAGAGCAGCAGAGAGTGGCGATCGCCCGGGCAATCGCCAAGAATCCCAAGCTCCTTTTATGCGACGAGCCCACCGGAGCGCTGGATTATAACACAGGAAAGCAGATCCTGAAACTGCTGCAGGACACCTGCCGAAAGGAGCACATGACCGTTATTATCATTACCCACAATTCTGCCATCGCCCCCATGGCAGACCGGGTGATCCGCTTTAAAAGCGGTAAAGTAACGGAAACCGTGCTGAACGAACATCCTACGCCTGTGGAAGAGATTGAGTGGTAAAAAGAGGAGGTATATTATATGATCATCAGAGAAGAAGTGAAAAAAATGAAAGCCGACAGCTCCCGCATGGCAGCCTTAAGTCTGGAGCAGAGAAACCAGGCGCTGAAGGCTGCGGCAGAAGCGCTGACAGCGAAAAAGGAAGAAATCTTCGCAGCCAACCTAGAGGACATGGAAGCAGCCAAGAAAGCGGGCATCCAGCACTCTGTGATGAAACGGCTGAAATTCGACCAGCATAAATTAGAGGATGTGATCAAAGGGATCCAGGATCTGATCCGCCTTCCGGATCCTCTGGTAAAGGTACAGCTGGCAAGAGAGCTGGACGAAGGACTGGAACTGTACCGGGTGACCTGCCCCATCGGGGTTATCGGTATTATCTTTGAGGCGAGACCGGACGCTCTGGTGCAGATCTCTTCCCTGTGTATCAAGAGCGGAAACTGCGCGGTGCTCAAAGGAGGCAAGGAGACTGCCCGCACCAATAAGATTCTTTTTGACACCATCTATCAGGCAGTGACCAAGAGCGGGCTTCCGGCAGGCTGTATGCTCCAGGCAGAGCAGCACAATGAGATTGATGAACTGCTGTCCTGCCATGACTGTGTGGATCTGCTGATCCCCAGAGGCTCCAACAGCTTTGTCCAGTATATTATGGACAACACCAAGATCCCGGTAATGGGACATGCAGACGGGATCTGCCACGTATATGTAGATGAAGATTACGATCTCCAGAAGGCAGTTCCGGTGATCCTGGATGCCAAGACCCAGTACACCGCTGCCTGCAATGCGGCTGAGACCCTTCTGATACACAGAAAAGCGGCAGAGGAATTTCTGCCTCTTATTGCAGAGAAGCTGAGAGAAGCCGGTGTGAAAATCCGGGGGAGCCAGGAAGTGGCAGACAGGATTTCCTGTGAAGCCATGACAGAGGAAGAATTCCATACCGAATATCTGGATATGGAAATCTCCATCAAACTGGTAGATTCTCTGGATGAGGCAGTGAACCACATCAACCGTTTCGGCTCTCATCACACAGACTGCATCCTTACAGAAAACAGGGAGGCAGCAGAGAAATTCATGCAGCTGGTAGATTCCGCAGGCGTCTATCTGAACTGCTCTACCCGGTTTGCCGACGGCTTCCGCTATGGCTTCGGCGCGGAGGTAGGCATCAGCACAGGAAAGATCCATGCCAGAGGTCCTGTAGGGCTGGAAGGTCTGGTAACGTATAAATATAAGCTTTTCGGTACCGGGCAGATCGTAGGAGATTATGCAGAGGGAAGAAAAGAATTCCATTTCCGGGATCTGGAAGGATAAGCCTATGGGGAAAATTAAAACCTTGCTGTTCGCCCTGACTCCCGGGGCGGCATTTATCCTGGCACAGAGCGTGATCCTTCTGTGCTTTGACTCAGCATGTCTGATGATCGCTATGGTGCTTGCCCGTCTGGGCGGGTCGCCGTCGGGATTTTTACAGGTCATGGCGCAGGAAGGCAGCTATCTGGTGGGGATCATCGGGGACGGGATCTTCCTGATTCTGGGATTTGTGTGGCTTCGCAGACAGTTTCTATATCCGGAGAAGGAAAAAGCGCCCTATCCCCTGGGCGCACAGGCAATGCTCTTTCTCCTGGTCAGCGGCGCTGCCCTGCAGTTTGCCACCGATGTGCTCCTGACCCTGGCGCAGGTATTTCTGCCGGGGCTTATGGAATCCTATATGCAGGTCATGGAAAGCCTGGGTATGGGGGCGCCTACCGTCTGTTCCCTTGTATATACGGTAGTATTTGCTCCAGTGGCAGAAGAACTGGCTTTTCGCGGGCTGACCCTGGGAATCTTGCTGCGGGGGAAATTTTCCTTTTGGACAGCCAATGCCATACAGGCGCTGTTGTTTGCGCTGATACACGGCAATCTGGTGCAGGGCGCCTATGCCTTTGCGGCAGGACTGCTTTTCGGCTGTCTTCTGCGCAGATACGGCAGTCTGAAGGCTCCTGTATTCTGCCATTTCGTGGTAAATCTTTCCGGAGTGCTGATGGGGATGCTGCCCTTTGGCTTCCCCGGGCTGGCAGTATCGGCAGTGCTGCTGACAGCCGCTGCCCTGCTACTGAAATACGCAGAAGAAAGAAAATGAGATTTTTACAGTCAGAGATTTTCTGAGCAAACAGAAAGTCCCTGGCTGTTTTTGTTGTGCTGTTTTTTATGAGACGGACAGAAAAAAGTTACCGAAAAAAGTTACCGAAAAAAGTTACCAGAAAAAAGTTATTGACAACTTTATTTGTCATCTGCTAGAATAGTGACAAATAAAGTTGTCAAAATGACAATGTTTGTTGTCAAATACAAAAAGGACAGAAGAAAAAAGATAAAGGGGCAGTTTTTCAAAAAAGCAGTATCCCTCATCCGGCAGGAAAGGATTGGCGGATACAGGGAGCAGTTCTTTGAAAACCTATCTTCTGTTCTCAAAATTTGAATGATGTAAAATTTTTAGGGGGGGGGGTAGAACAAGGTGCCTTTATATAATTGCCTGAAGGAATACAGAGCAAAGCTCGGCATCAACCAGCAGGAGCTGGGGAGACGGGTAGGGGCATCGAGGCAGACAATCAGCTTGATTGAGAGAGGAGACTATTCTCCTTCCGTAACGCTTGCGCTAAAGATTGCCAAAGAATGCGGTGCCAGTGTAGAAGAGATTTTCAGCTATGAGGAAGGAGAAGACGATGAGTAAAAAAAGGAAGGAAACAGGGAGAAAAGCAGGATTCGCCCAAACGCTGCTGATTGCCTGTATCGGTGCTGTCATCGGAGGAGGCGGAAAGGCAGTAGTAGGACTGTATCAGGATTATATTAAGACATTTCTGAGAGAAGGAGAGTCCTGGTTCATGGCTTACTCCCCTCTGCTGCTGATCGTTTTTGCGGTTGCAGTCTGTATCCTGTGTACAGTCTTTGTGCTGAGCATGAGGAAGGCATGTTTGCACTGGGAGGATAAGGATGAGGAAGAAGCAGAGAAGATGGAGAAAAGGCAGCAGCGCTACCAGACTTTTCTGGGGATTTTTATCGCTGCGGATGCAGTGCTTTCCGGCATTGTGATTGCCAGTCTCAGAGGAAGGATAGGAGATAAATTTGCTCTGACAGCAATCGGATTCTTTCTGATTTCCGGGATCTGGATCCTGTTCAGCTGGGACAAACTGATCAAATATGAAAAGCAGATAAATCCGGAGAAAAGGGGAAATATATTCAGCTGGAACTTTAATAAAGAATGGCTGGCAAGCTGCGATGAAAGAGAAAAGCTGAAGCTTTTCCAGGCAGCTTATTATACCCATCTGTCCATGCAGATCCTGTATCTGGTTATTTTCTGTGTATTGATTTTATTGTCCGGCATCATACGGGTAGGCGTGCTTCCCTTTGTGATCCTGGGGGCTGTATGGCTGTTTCAGCTTCTCTCTTATCAATATCAGTATGAACATAAAAAATAAAAAAACAGTAGTAGGAGGAAATTATGGGACTGACCGTAAACGAATTAACCAAGCGGTTTGGCAGTAAGACCGCAGTGGATCATTTGAGCTTTTCCATGGACAGCCCGGGAGTCTTCGGACTTCTGGGGACCAATGGAGCAGGCAAGACCACGACCATACGCAATATCCTGGGGATCATGACCCCGGACGAAGGGGAGTCTTCCTGGAATGGCACCCCTATCAGCAGAGAGACCCTTGCTTTTGGCTATCTGCCGGAGGAGCGGGGCATTTACATGAAGACCAAAGTGCTGGAGCAGCTGATCTATTTTGGAATGCTGCGGGGGATGACCAAAGACGCTGCGCGAAGATCCGCGCTCCATTATATGAAGAAATTAAAGGTAGAAGAATATAAAAATATGCCGGCGGAAAAGCTTTCCAAAGGAAACCAGCAGAAGGTACAGCTGATCGCAGCCATTATCCACAATCCAAGGCTGATCTTTCTGGACGAACCCTTTTCCGGACTGGACCCGGTCAATGCCCAGGTACTGAAAAACCTGGTGGAAGACCTGGTGGACGAGGGCAAATACATCATTCTCAGCACCCACCAGATGGAAACCGTGGAAGAGTATTGTAAGGACCTGGTGATCCTGGACCGGGGAAAGACCCTGCTGCAGGGAAATCTGAGCAAGATCAAAGCCGGGTACGGACACACCAATCTCTGTGTCTCCTGCAGTGCAGATGTCAATGCGCTGGCGCAGGAGGAAGGGCTGGAGCTTTTTGAAAAGCGCGCGGCTGAGACAGAATATAAGATTACAGGCGATGAGATGGCACACCGGTTTTTAAAAAGACTGGTAGAGCAGGGAATCTATCCTCTGAAATTTGAAATCCGGGAACCATCCTTACAGGAAATATTTGTGGAAAAGGCAGGTGAACATCAATGAAACAGATTATGACAATCTTTGCGTATACATTTAAAGACGGTGTCCGGAAAAAGTCCTTCTGGATTTCCTCTGTGATCATTGCAGTTCTGATCCTTGCTTTGTGCCTGGTGCCCAGGATCCTGTCTGCTTTCCAGAGCGAAGACGCAGACAGCCAGGAGGCAGCGGAAGTGCAGGCAGATGCAGAAACAACAGGAACGTGTTACTTCCTGGATGAGAGCGGGATTTTCGCAGAAAATATTGCTATGTTCCAGGCATTGGCGCCGGAACTGAAGTTTGAGGTTCTTTCTCCGGAGGGCGGGGACAAGACACAGCAGATGGAGAAAATCCGGGAGGATATCCGGGAGAATGAAAATAATGCAGCCGTGATCATTGAAAATACCGGGGATACGCCCTCCGTCAAGGTGATCAACGCCACCTTCATGCAGCGGGGAATGGATCTGGATGCGGCACTGGAAGTCTGCAGCAGCATTTGGCAGACAAAGCTTCTTGCCGATGAAGGTCTGAGTCCGGATGCCATTGCCAAAGTCCAGACAGCCCTCACAGGAACAGAAGAAACTGTGGGTACCATGGATCTTACCGGGTACATTCTGGGTCTTGTACTTACCTTTGTCATGTTCTTTGCTGTTTATTACTATGGATACGGCGTGGCGATGTCCGTGGCTTCTGAGAAGACTTCCAGAGTTATGGAGACATTAATTATATCCGCAAAACCCTCCAGGATCCTCATCGGGAAATGCCTTGCCATGGGCGTGGTAGGTCTGGTGCAGATCGCAGGGCTTATGGTTGTGGCGCTTGCAGGCTATACGTTCCTGGTACCCGAAGGGGCGCAGATCGCGGGGCTGGAATTATCCTTCTCCAACCTTTCCCCGGAGACGGTGGCAGTGCTCCTGCTGTACTTTATCCTGGGTTATGCTTTCTATGCAGTGCTGAACTCTGTATGCGGCGCGGCAGTAAGCAAGGTGGAAGACCTGAATTCCGCTATGATGCCGGTTTCCGTGGTGGCTCTGGTAGGCTTTTATTTGGGATACTTTACTTCCGTGGCAGGCGGAGGAAGCAATCTGCTGGCAAAGCTGGCGCTGTACCTTCCCGTCTCCTCCCCCTTCTCTGTGCCCTTCCGGCTGCTGACCGGGGACATTGAGTACAGTGACCTTGGGATTTCCATGGGCATCCTTCTGATCAGCATTGTGATCGTATCCCTGATTTCTGCAAAAATCTACAGTGCTTCCGTAATGCATTACGGGAAGATGCTGAAATGGAAAGAGATTGCCGGGATGAAATAGAACAAAAATCAAAAGGCGGCGCCGGAACATGAAGTACGGCGCCGCCTTTGCGTCTCTTAATATAGGAAAGAAATAAAACAAATTAAAGCTCTGTTTTGGAAAGTGCATCCTCATCTGCCACAATGGTTACATCCGGATGAAGCTGGAGAATGGATGCGGGAACCTGCGGTGTCACTGGTCCGTTGATGACTTTGTTTAAGATCTCCGCCTTGTCAGCGCCGCTTACCACTACCAGGATTTTCTTGGCGTTCATGATGGTGCCGATGCCCATGGTGTATGCCTGACGCGGAACATCGGACTCATTTTCAAAGAAGCGCTTGTTTGCCTGGATGGTGCTTTCGGTCAGATCCACACAGTGGGTTGCTTTGGGGAATTCGTCGGCAGGCTCATTAAAGCCGATGTGGCCGTTGTGTCCAAGTCCCAGAAGCTGAAGGTCAATGCCGCCCTGTGCGCGGATGATGTCTTCGTACTGTGCGCAGGCTTTATCGCTGTCCGGTTCCAGACCATTGGGAACGTAGGTGTGTTCTTTGTTGATGTTTACATGATCAAATAAATTATGATTCATGAAGTAGCGGTAGCTCTGGTCGTTTTCCGGGCTCAGTCCTTTGTATTCGTCCAGATTGCAGGAAGTGATGCCGGAGAAATCCAGATCTCCTTTTTCGTACCATTCAATGAGATTTTTGTAAGTGCCTACAGGTGTGGATCCGGTAGCCAGACCCAGTACGCAGTCCGGGTTTAAGATGACCTGGGAAGCGATGATATGCGCCGCTTTCCGGCTCATTTCCTCGTAATTTTTCGTCTTATAAACTTTCATGATCTCTGTCTCCTTTTGCTTTCGGGCAGCCGCAGTGCCCCTGATGATATGTTTATTATAATATGAACGGAAAATGAAAACAATCTTATTTTGCTGAAAGCAAAAACACTTTGACAGCAAAATTCCCCGTTCTTTACCGCACATCAGAAAGTACTTTTATGGAGGAGGCGTATTCGGACGGCGTCATGCCCGTGATCTTCTTAAACTGCCTGGAAAAATAATGGATAGACGTATACCCCAAAAAGTCGGAAATCTGTGTGAAGTTATGATGGTTTTCCCGGATCAGCTGTTTTGCCAGATCTATTTTTAAATGAGAGAAATAATCAATAACGCCGCATTGGTTATGCTCCCGGAATAATTTCTGCAGCTGCGATCTGCCAATCAGGTTTTCCCGGCAGATTTCCTCGATGGTGAGTCTTTCCCGGATATGTTCCTCCAGATACAAGGTAATCTTGTTATAGAGCAGGGCATCGTTCTTCTTTTTGACAGATTTTACCGCAGAATGGGCAGAAAAAGCATCCTGCCGCGGTTTTTGCTGTCTGCGTATCATAGAGATGAGCAGTCCTTCCATGAGCAGTTTGATCATCTGCTCAGAGGCAAAAGGGGCATCCTCCCTTCGCTCCATCTGCGTGGTGCCGGGATTATTGAGCGGGGTCTTGATACAGCTGCGGGCTTCGTAGATGATCCGTGCCAGAATGGTCCGCTCACTCTCATCTATGTTGGTGATCAGATTCTCGAAATATTTCATGCAGGGAGAATGGCACTCAAAGGCAATGACCACCAGATTCGGCGCAATCTTTCCGTTTGCCTTTACCGTGTGAAATTCATTTGGTTTGTGGAAAACAATCTGACCTTTGGTGAGGGTATGGGGCTTATCTCCTGCAATGATATTTACCTCGCCCTTATCCACGCAGAGAAATTCCCAGAAATCATGACGTTCTCCGGGAAAACTGTAGTCGCTCATATATTCAAAGTAGTGAATTGTTACAATCTTATTTATGAGAATTTCCTGTTTTAATTCTAAACTTTTAAATCCCATAGGAACCTCCTGAAAAGAGACGTTGTCTATCAACATTTTTCTATTATAATTGATTTCTGAAAAAAAAGCTATCTTTTCCGGCAGCACCGGTGCTAAAATAAAATCACGATTAAGAGAAAAGGCGGAAATGACCAATGAGACATGTACAGTTAATGATGAAACCAGCCTCCTCCAACTGCAATCTGCGCTGCAGATACTGCTTTTACTTAGACGAGTGCGAGAACCGGGAAATTCCTTCTTACGGGATCATGAAAGAGGAAGTGCTGGAAGAAGTGGTGCGAAAAGCGCTGGAAGCAGCAGAGGAAACCTGCACCTTTGGATTTCAGGGCGGAGAACCTACCCTGGCGGGGCTTCCTTTCTTTCAGAAATTTATAGAATACACAAAAAAATACAAAAAGCCCGGGGTCAGGCTTTACTTTGCCCTCCAGACCAACGGAACCCTGCTGGATGAGGATTGGGCGGCGTTTCTGGCGAAGAATCACTTCCTGGTGGGGATTTCCCTGGACGGCACCGGAGAGATCCATGACAGAAACCGCTCGGAAAAGAACGGAAAGGGAACCTTTCGGAAAATCCTGAAAAATGCCCATATGCTGCAGAAAAAAGGGGTGGAGGTCAATATCCTCTGTGTGCTGACCAAGCAGAGTGCCCGCAGGATCACATCCATCTATCAGTTTCTGAAGAAAGAAGGGTTCTTTTATCACCAGTACATTCCCTGCCTGGATCCTCTGGGGCAGGAGAGAGGGAAAAATCCCTGGTCCCTGACGCCCCAGGTCTATGAGGAGGCGCTGAAAAGTTTGTTTGACCTATGGTTTGATGATGTGCGAAAAGGCGTGCGGGTATCGGTGCGGGAGTTTGACAACTGGCTTTCCATGCTGAAGGGCTATCCTCCGGAGGCATGTGCCCAGATGGGCAGATGCTCCATGCAAAATATCGTGGAAGCCAACGGAGACATTTACCCCTGCGATTTCTATGTGCTGGATCCCTACCGGGCGGCGAATATCCTGGATGAGAAGTTTCAGTTCTTCCAGGGGATTCCCAGTGAACTGCCTTTTTTCCGGGAGGAGAAGGGCAGAGGAGACCATTGCAAAGAGTGCCGCTGGTATCCCCTTTGCCGGGGCGGCTGCCGCAGGGATTATATAGAGGATGAGAAAGAACGGAGAAATTATTTCTGTGAGGCTTACCGTGGCTTTTTTGCATATACCATTGAGCGTATGGAGTGGCTGGCGGCTTCCATGCCATAAAGAATCCGGTTCCATTTTTGCTGTTTTTGGGAATATTTTACAGCATAATTTTCAGTAAAGTAAAATGCAGGGAAAATGTGCCATATTTTTTTGCAGAAATTAAAAAAAATTGTGGAAATTATATGTGGATAATTATATAATGGGATATATGCAAGAAGAAAGTGAGGTCTGGCTATGAAACAGAACAACATGTTAGCAATGATTCTGGCAGGCGGAAGAGGAAGCCGTCTCCATGAACTGACAAACAAAGTTGCAAAACCTGCCGTTTTCTATGGCGGCAAATATCGTATTATTGATTTCCCGCTGAGCAACTGTGCCAACAGCGGCATTGATGTGGTGGGCGTGCTGACCCAGTATGAATCGGTTCTCCTGAACAGCTATGTGGCAGCAGGACGCCGCTGGGGTCTTGATGCAAAGGAAAGCGGAGTGTACGTGCTTCCTCCCCGTGAAAAAGCAGATGCCAATCTGGACGTTTACAGAGGAACCGCAGATGCGATTTCACAGAATATTGACTTTATCGACAGCTATTCACCGGAATACCTGCTGATCCTTTCCGGCGACCATATTTACAAAATGAACTATTCGAAGATGCTTGCCTACCATCAGGAGTGCAATGCGGACGCAACTATCGCGGTAATCGAAGTTCCTCTGCGTGAAGCCAGCCGTTTCGGTATCATGAATGCAGATGAGACCAACCGTATCTATGAATTCGAGGAAAAACCAGAGAAGCCGAAGAGCAATCTGGCTTCCATGGGTATCTATATCTTTAACTGGAAAGCACTGAGAAAGCTCCTTGTGGAAGATATTAAAAATCCGGATTCTCACCATGATTTCGGAAAAGATATCATCCCGACTATGCTGGGTGAAGGCAAGAGACTTTTTGCCTATAAGTTCAAAGGATACTGGAAAGACGTGGGAACCATTGATTCTCTCTGGGAAGCAAATATGGACCTTCTGGGCAAGAACAACGAGCTGGACCTTAACGACCTTACCTGGAAAATCTATACAGAAGATACAGCTACCCTGCCTCACTATATAGGACCAGATGCCGAGATCAGCCGTGCCTTCATCAATCAGGGCTGCATCATTGAAGGCGAAGTGAAGAATTCTGTTCTCTTTACGGGAGCTACTGTAGCGGCAAATGCGAAGGTTATTGACAGTGTGCTGATGCCGGACGCAGAAGTGGAAGAAGGGGCAGTCGTAACCCGTGCCCTGGTGGCAGGCGGTGTGAAGATCGGCAAAAATGCAGTAGTAGGCAGTGCTGACAGCGAACACATCGAACTGGTTTCCAAGCGTGTAAAGGGGGTAGAGTAGAATGGGTAAAGCATTAGGAATTATTAATTTTGCAGGAAAACATATCTGGGTAGACGGACTTCAGTCCTACCGTCCGCTGGGTGCGCTTTCTTTCCTGGGGAGATACCGCATCATTGACTTTCCTATCTCCAATATGAGCAACAGCGGCATTGACCAGATCCAGGTTTATATAAGCAGAAAACCGCGTTCCATGGTAGAACATCTGGGAACCGGACGTCATTACAACATCAATTCCAAGAGAGGAAAACTGCGGGTGCTGTTCTCTGAAAACGGTGTGGAAAATGATGTATACAATACAGATATTGCAGCTTATCTTGGAAATATGAGATGCATCGAGGAGGCAAACTGCCCCTATGTAGTGATCGCGCCAAGCTATATGGTATACAGCGAGAATTACAGTACTCTGCTGAAGACCCATATCGAATCTGAGGCAGATATCACATTGCTGTACCACACAGTAGACAATGCAAGAGAAGCTTATTTTAACTGTAATGTTCTGGAATTAAACAAACAAAAAGGTGTTCTTTCCATTGAACAGAACCATGGAAATGCTAAGAACAGAAATATTTTCATGGATACATATGTAATGAAGAAAGAGCTGTTTCTTGACCTGGTACGCAAAGCAAAGAAGATGTCTTCTATGTTCACACTGGCAGATATCGTGAAGGCAGAGTGCGGGGAACTGGACATCCGCGGCGTTTCCCACAGAGGATATTTTGCATCGATTACGGACTTCAAAGCTTACTATGACGCGAATATCTCTCTCATTGATCTGAAAACAGCCAAGGGACTGTTTGATCCGGAATGGCCTATTTATACACGTACCAATGATTCCTGCCCGACACAGTATTTCGAGACTGGAAGTGTGAAATCTTCTGTGGTTTCCAATGGATGTCTGATAGAAGGAACAGTAGAAAACTCCGTCATCGGACGCGGCTGCGTGATCAAAAAGGATGCAGTAGTAAAGAACAGTGTTCTGCTTCCAGGATCCAGTGTAGGCGCAGGTGTACATGTGGAAAATTATGTTGTAGACAAGGATGCCAAGCTGATCCGCGGAAAAGAGATTGTTGCGGCTCCTGAAAATCCGGGCTATATCAAGAGAGGCGACGTTTTATAAGACGCGCTGCGGGCATACGCCCGGCATGAAAAGCAAAAGTTAAAAACAAAACGGCAAAAGACATGAAAAATATAACATGCCTTTTGCCGTTTTTTGTGGTACGCCTGCAGGGCAGCCGTTGGGGAGCTGTAAGCCCGGCAGCTGTTACAGGAACTGATACATGTTGTAGAAGCAGATCAGGATAATGACGCACATCAGCCCCATGAACAGCCGGTCCACGACGGCACTGCTGATCTTTGCGTTGATCTTCCTTCCTACTGCGCTTCCCAGCAGTCCGCACAGAATCATGCCGACTAGGAGCACCGGTGAGACTGCTGGGACAGTGCCGGTCACAATCGTGATCACCAGGCTGGAGATCTGGGACAGACAGATGATGTAAATAGAGTTCTGAGCGGCTACTTTCGTCTCCATGGAGAAGAAGTAGTACAGAACTACCAGGTTGATAGGACCGCCGCCAATGCCCAGGAAAGAGGACATGACACCCAGGCAGAGCCCGATCAGCAGGCAGACCACCTTGCTGGTCAGCTTGAGGGTTGGGATCTTCTTCTTAAAGATGGTGTAGATCAAAGTGCCGATGGTGATGACTGCAAGTACGATAGCCTGCACCGCGCCTACCGTATCGCCATTGTCAAAGAGCGCTTTTACAGCCTGGAATCCTTGCTTTCCCACAATCCCGCCTATGATGGCGCCGATGCCCAGATAAGTGCTGATGCTGAGGTCGATGACAGATTCCTTATTCAGCCGGGATTTGATCACAGAATAACAGCTCATGGATAAAACGGTACAGCCGGAGAGAAAGCTGATGGCGCTGACACTTAAAATACCTGCCGCGTCAAGCACCGGTTTGATGACCACGCCTCCGCCGATGCCGCAGATCACGCCGATTACAGACGCGAGAAAACTAATGAGAAAAAATAACACTTCCATATTCTTTAATACTCCTTCTTTTTAATTTGTATATCTTTTGCCGTTATTCTCCTAAATAGGGAGGATACGGCATGCCTTTAAGCAGATGAGTCCCGTCGGAAAAGCCCTCCGGACGGTTTTTCAGTTCATGGATCAGCTGGCTCCTGAGTGTAAAGATCCGTTCCTGGTAAGCAGGGTTCAGGATTTGATTGTGCAGCTCATGAGGATCTTCCTCTGTGCGGAAGTACTGTTCAGTCCCGGTCTCTGTATACCAGATGAATTTGTCATAGGAGGTAGCGATCCAGTGGTTGGAAAGGGGTCCGTAGGAATGTTCTCCGTGAAGGGATGTGCGGATCTCCTTGGTGGTATCGGCAGTTAAGGGCAGCATACTTTTTCCATCCACAGAATCAGGGACAGCAGCATGCGCAAAATCCAGGAGCGTAGGCATGACATCCCGCAGTTCCACTACAGAATGACACACAGAGCCGGGCAGGATGCCGGGCAGGAGCTTTTCGTTTCCGGATAGGATCATGGGGATCCTGGTACTTCCCTCGTAGGGGAGAGATTTTCGGAAAAAGTGATGGTCGCACAGTTCTTCTCCGTGGTCGGCGCAGAAAAGGATCAGGGTGTTGTCGTACAATTCATATTCCACCAGCGCCTGGATGAGACGCCCGATCTGATGGTCCAGATGAGTGATGCAGGCATAGTAGCCCACCTGCGCTTCCCGGATCAGTTCCGGATCCATGGGACCGCATTTGGAATCAAAGACCCGTCCCTGGCTTTTCAGCAGTTCCTCTGACTCCCAGTCGCCCAGCGCCGGAGGTGTGAGGCATTTATGCTTATACATATCGAAATAATAGGACGGCGCGTCAAAGGGCGGATGAGGACGCAGATAAGATGCCATAAGGAAGAACGGCTTTGTAGGATCTTTGCGCCGCAGGAAATCAATGCTTCGGTCTGTGACCCAGTTGGTGGGGTGGTATTTTTCCTCATAGATCCAGGGGCGCGCCACCCAGCTGTTGCATTCCAGACCAGTATCGGTCACGTCGGCATCCACGCCTGCCTGTTGTTTCAGCCAGTGGAAATAGTCGTCTGCATGCTTCTGGGACTCCTGCCAGGGCACGCTGGTATAGCGGGCGCAGTGGAGATAGCCGTCATGGAGTTCTACATTATGGAATCCCAGGTAATTGCGCAGAGGGTGTACGTGCATTTTGCCTACGCACTGGGTATAATAACCTGCTTTAGACAGTTCTCCCGCAAGGGTGTGTTCGTACTCCCAGGGGATCCCATCCTCATAGCCGGTCCTGCGGTGATGCTCCTGGGACATGCCTGTATGCAGCGCGGCACGGGCGGCAATGCAGCTGGGACAGGCGCTGTAAGCCCGGTCAAAAGAAACGCCTCTGCTTGCCAGCGTATCCAGATAAGGCGTTTTTACATCCGGATGGCCGGCGAATCCCATACAGTCTCCCCGCATCTGGTCGGTCATGATAAAGAGAATATTGGGCTGCTTCATAAGTTTCCTCCTTCTTATTAGAATTACCGGTATTTGTTGGTTATAGCTAAGAATATACCTTTTTTTGCTGAAAAAAACAAGTAAAGTGAACAGAAATGCAAACTTTATAGCTAATAAGACACAAAACCCCAAAATGTATATTTTTTAGATAATAAGGGGAAATAGAGAACTTTTACTGTGTAAAATGATGAAAAGAATTAGGCGTGGAGAAGCTGAAAAATGCTCTAAACGTGTAAAGTGGTAAAGAAAAATTGGATTTTATATGCATAATTAACAAATGAAATGGACGTTTGTGCAAATAGTGAAGTAAATTGTGTAAATACAACCCCGGGGAAAGTGATATAATGGGTTCATAGGGGCAGAGACAATCTGCCAAAGAACTAAGTAATGTATCAAAATACAATTTTAAGGAGGTAATGTATTATGAAAAAGAAATTAGTTGGACTGCTGTTATGTGCGGCAATGGTTGGAACAACAGTCCTGGCAGGATGCGGCGGTGACAGCGGCAGTTCAGACGACAGCTCAACAACCGAGGACAGCACTGCGGCAGACGACGCAGAAGAGGAAAGCTCCGATGATTCCGCAGAAGGCGGAGCCAATTACGACGGAGTAGAGCTTACATACTGGTCCATGTGGACAAACGCTGAGCCTCAGGGAAAAGTTCTTCAGGAAGCAGTTGACGCTTTCCAGGAGCAGACAGGCGCAAAGGTTACCATCGAGTGGAAAGGCCGTGACATCAAGAACATCCTTTCTTCTTCTCTGGAAGCTGAGGAAAACATCGACCTGTTTGAAGACGACTACAACCGTATCGCAAACAACTACAAAGATTATGTAGCAGATCTGACAGAGATGGCTGACGCAGCCGGCTATGCAGATCAGAGTTTCGCAGTATTTAATGATCAGGCAAAAGAATGGGCAGGATTCCTTCCCTGCGTGACAGAGCAGCCGCAGGTGGGCGGTATCTTCTACAATCAGGATCTGTTTGAAGAAGCCGGTATCACAGAGACACCTGCAACCTGGGATGAATTCCTGGATGTATGCAAGGCTTTAAAAGATAAAGATATTTCCCCGATGGCTCTGGACAGCACCTATGCTCCTTTCTTCTTCGGCTATCATCTGTCAAGATATATCGGACAGGATGCGACTGCTGAACTGGCTACCAGCGGCGGCTGGAGTGACAATGAAAAAGTGGCTCAGGCTGCGGATGATATGATTGAATTTGTAAAAGCAGGATATCTTGCAGACGGCGCTCCGGACGAATTCCCGGCAAGCCAGAACAAGATGGGACTGACCGAGGATGTAGCAATGGTTGTATGTGCAAACTATGTTACATCTGAAGTAAACAACAACACTGGCGTAGAACTGAACTGGGGTCTGTTTAATTATCCTTCCGTAGAAGGCGGCGCTGATTCCTCAAGCGCATATGCAGGCGCGAACTCTATCGCAGTTACCAAATACAGCGAAAACCAGCAGGCAGCTTTCGATCTGGCACTCTTCATCACATCCGGTGAATACGACCAGAAGATGGCTGATACAGCAGGACAGATTCCGGCTGACCCGGCAAACACAGCTCCTGCATCCCAGAACGGTACTGTAGAAGTCCTGAACGCTACCACAGCTCCTCTGACATGGAACATGGGTCTCAATGCAAATGCGGACTTACTGTCCCAGATTCAGGAAAAAGTTGTAAAACTGTTTGAAGGCAGCTACAGCACAGGCGCTGATTTTGCAGCAGATATGGACAGCTTATACTAAAATTGACTGAACTACCTGGAGGTGGCGCTTTTGCGGCGTCACCTTCTTATTCTTCATCACAAGGGAAATTCCTTACCTTTAAGTATGCTTAAGAAAGGTGATATGGAAAAATGAAAAGAAAGAAATCATTTATTATCGCATTTATCCTTCCCTGCTTGCTGAGTTTGCTTATCATGTATCTGTATCCGGTGATCCGGACCGTGCTTATGAGCTTTTTCGGCATAGAGAGTGTGACGGCTTCTATGTCAGAGTGGACCTTTAACGGGCTGGATAATTATATTAAGATTTTCGGAAGTCCTACTTTCCAGAGAGCCATGACCAATATGCTGCTGATCTGGCTGGTAGGCGGAATCATTGTTCTGTGCTTCGCACTGCTTTTCGCTGTTATCCTTACCAGCGGCATCCGCTTTAAGAAGGTCTTCCGCGCGGCAATCTATCTGCCGAATATCATCAGCGCGGTTGCTCTGGCTACCATGTGGATCCAGTACATTTACAATCAGGACTATGGTCTTCTGAATAAGCTTCTGGAAGCTGTGGGTCTGGAAGGCAAGAACTGGCTGGGTACGGACATGAAATTCTGGGCAATGCTTTTTGCCTTTACCTTCGGAGCGGTAGGATATTACATGCTGATCTTCATCAGCGGTATTGAACGAATTCCTGAGGATTTATATGAAGCGGCTACCATCGACGGCGCTAATAAAGTAAAACAGTTTACCAGCATTACCATGCCTCTTCTGCGCAGCATCTTCAAGACGAATATTACCTTCTGGAGTGTAAACTGTATTACCTTCTTCCTCTGGTCCAAGATGTTTGCACCGGTCAGCACAGAGGCTTCTACCATCGTGCCGGTTGTTTATCTGTATGATACCGTATTCGGTACGACAGGAAATGTTCAGAGAGATGCCGGCGCCGGCGCTGCGATCGGTGTAGTACTGGCTGTCTTTGTAGGTATTATTTACTTCATTATGAATAAGCTGATCAAAGACGATGATTTAGAGTTCTAGTGATAAGCAGTACGAAACACAGAATGGAGTGAAAAAATGAGCAAGAAAGAAAAAGTTGTATATAAGGAGAAGATCAACTGGAGAAAAGAAGCCGCTCTTCTTCCCGGATACCTGATTGTTCTTATCTGGATCGCCTTTACTGCGGCTTTCCTGATCTGGATCCTGGCAGCCAGCCTTTCTACTTCCAGAGAAATCTTTTCCGGATCCGTATTTAAGTTTGAAAGCGGATTTCATTTTGAAAACTATGTGAATGCATGGAGCAGCAGCAATGTGTCGGTGTTCTTTATGAACTCCCTGTTATACGCAGTTGTTTCCTGTGCGGCGGTGATCCTGATCTCCGCTCCCGCGGCGTATGTATTATCCAGATATACCTTCCTTGGAAACAAACCCATTAAGACAAGTCTGGTACTTGCCATGAGTATTCCGGAAGTTATGATCATCATGCCGATCTACGCGCTGACAGCCCAGTATCACATCAGAGGCAGGATCCTGCTGATGGTGCTGTACATATTTATCCGTGTACCGTTTACCACCACGTATCTGCTGAACTTCTTTGCCAGCCTGTCAAGGAGCTACGAGGAAGCAGCAGCCATCGACGGATGTTCTCCCGGCAAGACCTTCTGGCAGATCATGCTGCCGCTGATCCAGCCGGCGATCGTGACGGTTACGATTTTTAATTTCCTGAGTGTATGGAATGAATTCTTCATGGCACTTATTTTCGCAACCTCAACGGAGATGACACCTGTTGGCGTTGGATTGCTGCAGATTGTCAATGGTATGAAATATACCGGAGATTACGGCGGACTGTTTGCAGCGGTTATTATTGTATTCTTACCAACCTTCCTGCTTTATATCTTCCTTTCAGAGAAGATTATTGCCGGTGTCACTGGCGGCGGTGTAAAAGGTTGACGCGGCAAAAAGCCCCGGGATTTCCTGGGGCTTTTTATGTGAAGAAAAAGACGGATAGAAATGACAAAAAAACGGGAATTTAATGCAAAGAAATTTTTCCGCGTTCTGGTAAGATAGAAACAGATAGATTTCAATGAAAGGGGATTGCAAAAATGAAAAAACCAATTTTAGTAGTCATGGCAGCAGGTATGGGAAGCCGGTACGGAGGTCTCAAGCAGATCGACCCGGTAGACAGGGAAGGTCATATTATCATGGATTTTTCCATCTATGATGCAGTGAAGGCAGGTTTTGAGAAGGTTGTCTTTATCATCAAAAGAGAAAATGAGGCAGATTTCCGGGCTGCCATCGGAGACAGGCTGAGCGGCGTGATTCAGGTGGAATATGTATTCCAGGAGCTTGGAAATATACCCCAGGGCTACCAGGTGCCGGAAGGGAGAGTGAAACCCTGGGGAACCGGACATGCTATCTTAAGCTGTCTGGGAACCGTGGACGCGCCTTTTGCAGTGATCAACGCAGACGATTATTACGGAAGCCACGCGTTTCAGATGATCTACGATTATCTGACCACCCACAAGGACGATGAGAAATACCGCTATACCATGGTTGGATATGTCCTGGAGAATACCCTCACCGAGAACGGACACGTGGCACGGGGCGTCTGCGTCACAGATCAGGACGGATATTTACAGGAGATCAATGAGAGGACCCACATCGAAAAGAGAGGGCAGGAAACTGCTTATACAGAAGACGATGGGGCGACCTGGACGGTAATCCCGGAGGGAAGCACCGTATCCATGAATATGTGGGGATTCACGGAGAGTATGCTGGGAGAACTGAAAAACAGGTTCTCCAAATTCCTGGATGAAAATCTGGAGAAGAATCCCTTAAAATGTGAATACTTCCTGCCGTTTGTGGTAGATGAGCTCCTCAATGAAGGAAAAGCTACTGTAAAGGTCTTAAAATCCCTGGATAAATGGTACGGGGTAACCTATAAAGAGGATAAACCGGTTGTAGTGGCTGCCATCCAGGCAATGAAGGATCAGGGGCTGTACCCGGAGAAACTGTGGGAGGGAAAATAAGGCAATGGCAGAGATAACACAGGAACTGATCGAAAATTTTCAGTTTGAAGGAACCTATACAGAGGGAGTCCCCTATGGAAGCGGACATATCAACGATACCTTCCGGTTTACTTTTCAGACAGAGAAAGGAAACAGGAGATATATCGTTCAGAGAATGAATAAAAGCATTTTCCTAAAACCGGAGGAGCTGATGGAGAATGTGGTGGGTGTGACCTCCTGGCTGAAAAAGAAGATTACAGAGAACGGCGGAGACCCGGAAAGGGAAACGCTGAACCTGGTTCCTACAAAAGAGGGAAAACCCTATTATATAGACAAGAACGGAGATTACTGGAGAGTGTACCTCTTCATTGAAGGCGCTACCACTTATGATCTGGTGCAGAATAAAGAGGATTTCTACCAGAGCGCAGTAGCCTTTGGACACTTCCAGGGACTCCTGGCAGATTATCCGGCAGAAACCCTCCATGAGACCATTGTGGATTTTCACAATACCGTGGACCGTTTCGCCAAGTTTAAAAAAGCAGTGGACGAAGATGCCTTCGGAAGGGCAAAAGATGTAGAGGAAGAGATCCGGTTTGTCCTGGAGAGAGAATCCCTTGCCCATGTGCTCTGCGATATGCTGGCAGAAAAGAAAATTCCCCTGCGTGTGACCCACAATGACACCAAGCTGAATAACATCATGATCGACGACGTGACAGGCAAGGCAATCTGCGTCATAGACCTGGACACCGTCATGCCGGGACTGGCAGTCAATGATTTCGGAGATTCCATCCGTTTCGGAGCCAGTACAGGAGCAGAGGATGAAAAGGATCTGTCGAAAGTAGCCTGCGACCTGGAGCTGTTTGAATTATATACCAAAGGCTTTATTGAAGGCTGCGGGGGAAGCCTGACCGAAACCGAGCTGGATATGCTGCCTATGGGAGCCATGACCATGACCTTTGAATGCGGCATGCGATTCCTTACAGACTATCTGGAAGGAGACCATTACTTCAAGATCCACAGGGAAGGACACAATCTGGACCGGTGCCGCACCCAGTTTAAGCTGGTGAAGGATATGGAGGAAAAAGCAGAGCGCATGAAGGAGATCGTAAATCAGTACCGCTAAAGCCAAAAACACAGCCCAAAACACAGGATGGTTTAAATTGTAAAAATAACTTTCTTTTTCCACGGAAAAGTGATAAAGTATAATAGAAAGCAACAAAAAAATATGTTTCTCAAGGAGGAATAAAACATGGCAATTTTAGTAACAGGCGGAGCAGGTTATATCGGAAGCCATACAGTGGTGGAACTTCAAAATGCAGGATATGAAGTTGTGGTTCTGGACAACCTTTCTAATTCCAGTGAAAAGTCACTGGACAGAGTAGCAAAGATCACAGGGAAATCAGTGAAGTTTTATAAAGCGGATATTCTGGACAGAGAAGCATTGAATGATATATTTGACAAAGAGTCCATTGACTCCTGCATTCACTTTGCAGGGCTGAAGGCAGTGGGAGAATCTGTGGCAAAACCATGGGAATATTATGAAAACAACATTGCAGGAACATTGACTCTGGTAGATGTAATGAGAAAGCACGGAGTAAAGAACATTATCTTCTCCTCCTCCGCTACCGTATACGGAGATCCGGCTTTCGTGCCCATCACAGAAGAATGTCCGAAAGGACAGTGCACCAATCCTTACGGCTGGACAAAGTCCATGCTGGAGCAGATCCTGACCGATATCCAGAAAGCAGATCCGGAATGGAATGTAGTGCTGCTGAGATACTTTAATCCTATCGGCGCTCACCAGAGCGGTACGATCGGAGAAAATCCCAACGGTATCCCTAACAATCTGATGCCGTATATCACCCAGGTGGCAGTGGGCAAGCTGAAAGAACTGGGCGTATTCGGAAACGATTATGATACTCCTGACGGAACAGGCGTAAGAGATTATATCCATGTGGTTGACCTGGCAAAAGGACACGTAAAGGCTCTGAAAAAGATTGAAGAGAAAGCAGGTCTTAAGGTTTACAACCTGGGTACAGGAAACGGCTACAGCGTTCTTGATATTGTGAAGAATTTTGAGGAAGCTACAGGCGTGAAGATCCCGTATGTGATCAAACCCCGCCGTGCAGGCGATATTGCCACCTGCTATGCAAGCGCAGAGAAAGCAGAGAAAGAACTGGGCTGGACAGCAGAGTACGGCATCAAAGAAATGTGCGCGGATTCCTGGAGATGGCAGTCTCAGAATCCCAATGGTTATGAGGAATAATTTCAGGGAAAAGGAAAATCCATGTGAAAGGACAGGCATATACCTTGGTACAGGTATATGCCTGTTATTTTCTTTTAAATCAAATTTTTCATTTATAAGATTAAAATCATGATGATATGCAGAATCTGTTAAGGGCTGGAGAAGATTGCTTCATAATCGGAAATCTTTAATAAATGGACCGCTTTTAGCGCAAGAGACAAACGCTCAATAAATACATAATCTTCCTGCTCAAGTCCTAAGAGGGCTTTGGCTTTGGTGATGCGGAAGCGAACCGTGTTTTCGTGGGTGTTTAAGCGGCTGGCAGCCTTTTTGCAGCTGCCGTTTACTTGGAAATAGACCTGGATCGTTTCCAGCAGGTCAACCGAATGCTTTTTGCTGTATTGGACGAGAGGAGTCAGGGTTTCACGGCAGAAGGACAGCAGTACCTGCTGATTGCGCAGAGGAAGCAGCAGATTGTAAACAGAGACATCATCGTAAAAGGTGTGTCCTGTATTGGTCAGAAGACTGATTTCATAAGCAGAAAAAGCCTCTTTAAAAGATCTGGAAAATTCAGTTCCAGCAGTACAGAGACTGCTGATCCCAATGTGAAAAGGGATCTTATAATATTGGAATACCGGATAAAGCGACTGCAGCAAAAAGCCTGTATTGGAGTGCTGGACAGCGTCAAAGACAAAGAATCCCCCTTTTTGATAACGCAGGAGGCTTAAGCCAAACTGTTTAGATAAGTCCGTTTTCAGCATTTGAAAATTCAGTGAAGTAAAATACGCAAAGGAAATAAAAGCGCAGTAATACCGGGAGGGAAGCTGCCGGATAAGATAACGGAGAATATCCTCGGATTCGTCAAAGGACAGATTTTCATACAGCAGACGGTTGATTTTATTTTCCGAGTGTAAATCTAATTGTTCTGTCAGCAGCAGTTCGGAAATAGATTTGATAAGCTCTCCGTAAGGCGTTTCTCCGTCCAGCATAAGAATCGGGTAGTGTTTTTTTTCTGCCAAACGCAGTACTTTTTCAGGGAGTTTCTGCAGATGAGCTTTGATAGCCAGACAGCAGGCGCTTTCTGTCTGGATATAAAATTGTATCAGATTATAAATCTGGTCTTCATTTTCCATATCAGTATAGAAACTGTGTATATACAAATCACCTCTTGAGACAAGGGCATAGCCGGGATTTTCCGGATTCAGCGGAGAATCTGTAAAATTTACGCGGAGAACTTCCCTGGAAAGCCCGGATTCCCCCGCTGCCAGTTCCGCATTCTTCAGCAGAGGCAAAGAAAGGATATCTTTTACTGTAATACTCATAACACTTTCTCCTGTTCCTTTAGAATACTTTTATTATGGATACCGAAAAATCAGATGTCAATTACTTATTGTAAATATTACAATGAAAAAAGTAAGTTATTGTACTTTATTGAGATGAAATGGCAGAGCGGCAATCTTATAATTTTATATAGAAGTACAAAGTTTCGGAAAGGAGAAGGAAAATGAGGAAATTAGATATTCAGGAACTGAAAGATATCATGATGGGGTGCACGATCATGGGGACGGGCGGAGGCGGTTCCCTGTCAGAAGGACTTGCGGTAGTAGAAAGGGAATGGAAAGAAGGAAAGGAATTTAAGCTCCTTGAATTTCATGAGATACAGGACGATGCCTATTATGCAAGTCCGTACTACTGCGGCTGTATTCTTCCGGAAGAAGAGGAGGAAGAAGCAGTTCTTGACGGAAGGGATATTGCCTTATCGGTAGAAGCACTGGAACAGTATATGAACAAGAATTTTCACGGGCTGGTTTCCATTGAATACGGAGGAGGAAATACAGGAGAAGTCATGGCGATTGCCGCTATGACGGGAAAATACATCGTAGATGCAGACGCGGCAGGCAGGGCAGTGCCGGAACTGCAGTTTTCCACTTACTATGTCACAGAACAGCCGATTACACCTCTTGCGGTTGGAACGATCTATGGAGATGTTGCCATTATACCAAAGGTAAAAGAGGATGCAAGGGCAGAAGCGCTGACAAGATATATGGCAGTGGCGACCAAAGGTACCGTGGGCATGACCGATCATCCTATTTCCGGAAAGAATTTAAAAACATCCGTGATCCCGGGAGCCATTACCTATGCGGAAAAGGTAGGAAGAGCCCAGAGGATAGCCATAGAGCAAGGAAAAGACCCTGTACAGGAAATCCTGAAGGCAACAGGCGGAAAGCTGCTTTTCACTGGAAAGGTGACCAAAGAGACAGGATGGGAGAGCAGAGACGGATTCACTTTGGGAAATATTTATCTGGAAGGGCTTGGCTGTGACGCGGGTCATACAGGAAGGGTCTGGTACAAAAACGAAAATATGATGTTCTGGATGGACGGGAAGACACGGCTGACCTGCCCGGATTTAATATGCGTGCTGGAGCGTGATACCGGCATACCGGTTACAAATCCCAACAGCAAAGAAGGAATGGAGCTGTGCGTTCTGGGAATCCCCTGTCATGAATTGTGGAAGACACCACGAGCACTAGAAATCCTGAATCCCAGATTTTTTGGATTCGATGAGGACTGTGTATTTTTGGAAGAGTAGGAGGGAACGGGTATGGCAGACAAAACTATGACTTTAGAAGAAAAATACAATGATTATGAAAAAACACCGGTTCCGGCAAGTGCGAGAAAGACCTGGTTTGAACAGGGAATGGTCTGGCTGGGAGAAGGATTTGGACTCAGCGGACTGGCTACCGGAGGAATACTGGCACAGGGGCTGTCTTTTAAGGAGATGTGTCTGGTGTCTGTAGCAGGAGCTTTTCTGGTGTTCCTTATGGCGGCTTTAAGTGCTTCGGTCAGTACGCATACGCATATGCCGGTCTCTTTTACCTGCCGGAGATCGTTTGGGGTAAGAGGGGCGAAATTAATCGGTGTGATTTTCTGCTTCAGTAATTTCGGCTGGTATGCATTTCAGGCAGACCTGTTCGGCAATACCATTTCCTCTGTGATCAAAGAAATGAGCGGGAAAAGCATGGAACCGGTTATCTTTACCGTGATCGGCGGATTGGCAATGTCCATGACTGCAATTTTCGGATTTAAGGCAATTAAACGGCTCAGTGAAATCGGGATTCCTCTGCTTTTTGTTCTATGTATTATTGCTGTGATCAAAACAGGCAGCATCGTGCCTTTTGACCAGATCATCCAGTCTGGACCTACAGACAGTCCCATCAGCATTCCGGCGGGCATTTCGATCGTAGTGGGATCCTTTGCAGTAGGGATTGCCATGATGGGAGACTTCAGCCGTTTTTGCAAAACGCAAAAGGACTGTGTGGCAGGTGTCAGCCTGGGATACTTTTTCGGGTATGTACCGGTATTGATGTGCGGGGCGTTTTTTACCTATGCATTCCAGAACTGGAATGTAGTGGAGATCATGGTCCTTACTCTTGGACTGGGGATTTTTGGAGCTGTGGTCCTGGTGATCGGACAGTGGACAACCAATGACAATAATCTGTATACCAGTGTACTGGGGCTTATGAATACGCTGGACGGTATTTCCAAGATACCGAGAATGAGACTGACTTTGATCCTGGGAACGATCAGTACAGCCATTGCGGCTCTGGGCGTCTACAAATATTTTGAAAACTTTTTATCCATCTTAGGTGTTTTTATTACGCCCATTGCGGGAATCTTAATCGCAGATTTTTACTTATGCAATAGAGAAGCTTACGATAAATCCTGGGATACTGCTTATAAAGGTGTGAAATGGGAAGCAGTAGCAGCCTGGGTAATATCTTCCTTCGTAGGTCTTACTATGACTGCAAGACCAATCGGGTTCGGCTGGTTTGTGGCATTTGGCGATATCATTCCCGTGCCGGTAGTATGTATCTTCATAGCGATGGTTTTGTATGTGGCAGAACATTCTCTTTTAAAGAAAAAGGGAAATGACAGGTAGAAAGGAAGTCCAGGGTGAAAGAAAATATTTTTCCATATTTTGAAGAAATTCAGAAAATCCCCAGACCTTCATTTCAGGAGGAAAAGATCGGCAGCTATTTAATGGAAAAAGGGAGCTTGCTGGGATTGTCCTGCCGGAGGGACGGCGCCGGAAATGTTATTTTAAAAACCAAAGACGCAGGAACGGGCAAAAAGGTCATTCTGCAGGCACATATGGACATGGTCTGGGAAGAGGACCAAAGAAACCGGGGAACAGTAAAAATACCTTACAGGGTACATACGGAAAAGGGAATCATGAAAGCCGAGGGAACCACGCTTGGCGCTGACAACGGCATTGGAATGGCGCTTATCTTGGCTTTGCTGGAAAATGACCGGACATATAATTCGCAGATAGAAGCCATATTTACAGTCAATGAAGAGGAAACGATGGAAGGGGCAGAGCGGCTGGACGGCAATGAAATTACCGGAAACTATCTGATCAATCTGGACAGCGAAAGAGAGGGTGTCTTCACTGTGGGAGCAGCCGGAGGGATTTCGGCACAGATTAAGCTTGTTGTGGAAACTATAAAGAAGGAATGCCCCGCAGCTGTCAGACTGAAGATAACCGGAGGAAAGGGAGGACATTCAGGGCTGGATATTGCAAGAGCACACAGAAATGGGATTTTGTGCCTGGTCCGGCTGATCAGAACTGCGGACATGGAGGTGTGCATAGGGAGCCTAAAAGGCGGGAAACGTTTAAATGCAATTCCCGGGGAAGCAGAGGCTGTTCTTTCTGCAAGAGATATTGAAGGTCTAAAGCACGCTCTGGCACAGGAGGAGGAACAGCTGAAAAAAGAATGGGAGGCGTCTGGGGAACATTTTCAGGTTGCTGTTGAAGAAATAAATTTCCCGGGGCTTTTCTGTACAGAGAACTGCAGTGAACAGATTCTCCGGCTTGTGGAGGATATGCCTCACGGCGTTTGCCAGGAAAATCAGAAAAATACATTTTCTTCTGCAAATCTTGCACTGGCAGAAGAAGCAGACGGAACATTTACTGTTCAGGTCAGCTTTCGCTCTGTGTTTGAAGCCTGGTGTAAAAATCAGGTTCAGCGATTAAGACGAATAGCCGGGAGAGTCCATGGTAAATTTGAGATATTAGAGGAATATCCGGCATGGGAAGGCGGGACAGGTACGGAACTTCTTGAGATTTTTCAGAACAGCTATCGGGAATGCTTTGACAGGGAGGCGGAGACCGAGGTTGTGCACGCAGGTGTGGAATGCGGTATCATAATGAAAAATTGTCCTTCCATCAGAGAAGGAATTTCTTTGGGACCGACCATCTGGAATGCACATACAACAGAAGAAGCCCTGGATATGGAATCTGTTTATAAAGTTTACCGCCTTTTGGATCATGTATTGAAAAAATTTTAGTGTATATACAAAAAGAGACAGGATGCACGTAAAATGCAGATCTGTCTCTTTTTGTAATTGCCTGCCGCTTTAATCAGCTGCAGGCAAAATAAATTCCTTTTTATTTTATAGTATAAATTAGTGAAAACAGGATTCCATACATTTCATCAACAATCAATACAGCTTCTTATGCTCATAAACCGGCTCGCAGGTAAGCTGCACACCCAGCTTCTTAAAGATATTTTTATCCACAGAAGAAAGCATCACAGAGGAATGCACCTGGCAGCCTTTCAGCTTGGGAAGCTGTTCCAGAGCAAGCTTGGCAATGTCGCTGGTGGCGGCGCTGCTGGAAAGGGCGATCAGAACTTCATCTGTGTGAAGTCTTGGATTTTTGCTTCCCAGATAAGCGGTTTTCAGCTTCTGGATCGGTTCGATGGCAACCGGAGAGATCACGTGGATCTTGTGCTGGATCCCTGCCAGCTCTTTCAGAGTATTCAGAAGAAGGGCTGCGGAGGCTCCCAGCAGATCGGAAGTCTTTCCGGTAAGGATGCGTCCGTCTTCCAGCTCAATGGCTGCAGCAGGGCTTCCGGTCTCCTCTGCTCTTTCCTTGGCAGCTACTGTGACCTTGCGGTTTTCCGGGGAAATACCTGCCTGCTTCATTAAAAGCTCCAGTTTGAAGATTTCTTCCTGGGTACTGGTCTCTTCCAGACGTCCGGTCAGTGCCTGGTAGTAACGGCGGATGATCTCCTGTCTGGATGCCTCCCGGCATACCTCGTCATCTACGATACAGTTTCCAGCCATGTTTACGCCCATGTCTGTAGGAGACTGGTATGGGCATTTTCCGAAGATACGTTCAAAGATCGCGCTGAGGACAGGGAAGATTTCCACGTCGCGGTTGTAGTTGACGGTTGTTTCCCCATAGGCTTCCAGGTGGAAGGGATCGATCATATTAATGTCGTTCAGATCCGCGGTGGCTGCTTCATACGCCAGATTAACCGGATGTTTCAGCGGGATATTCCAGATGGGGAAGGTCTCGAATTTGGCGTATCCGGCATGGATGCCTCTCTTATGTTCGTGGTACAGCTGAGAGAGACAGGTAGCCATCTTGCCGCTTCCCGGTCCAGGGGCAGTGATCACTACCAGGGGACGGGAGGTCTCAATGTATTCGTTTTTGCCGTAGCCCTCATCGCTTACAATAAGCGGGATGTTGCTGGGGTAGCCTTCGATGGGATAGTGGATATAGACTTTGATTCCCAGATCCTCCAGCTTCTTTTTGTAGACATCCGCGCTGTGCTGACCGGAATACTGGGTGATGACGACGCTTCCCACGAATAAACCTCTCTCCTTAAAGGAATCAATGAGACGAAGCACGTCAATATCATAGGTAATGCCCAGGTCACCCCGCACTTTATTTTTTTCAATGTCACCGGCACTGATGACGATGACGATTTCAGCATGGTCAGAAAGCTGCATCAGCATTTTCAGCTTACTGTCCGGGGCGAAGCCAGGCAAAACTCTGGACGCGTGATAATCATCGAAAAGTTTTCCGCCGAATTCCAGATACAGCTTGTTGTCAAACTGATTGATCCGTTCTTTGATATGCTCTGACTGCATGGATAAATATTTGTTGTTATCAAATCCTATTTTCATTCTTTATGCCCCTTTATCTATATTTTTGTGAATCGGAAAAGACCGATAAGATCTATTACTGCGTTAGTATACTACAAAAGCCGGTGGGAATTCCAGAGGAACCGGAAAAAATATTTCATTTTGTACACATTCAACATAAATTTACAAAACTTTAATAAATGTGTCCAGTTTTTCACAATGTTATTATTGATTTATAATCGGGTAATCTTTATAATAGAAGAGATAATATGAGGAGGAGAAAAATGGATCAAAATCAGAACAAAGGTCCCAATAATGAAGGACCTAAAAATAAACAGTCGCTGCTGATCCTGCTGATCTGCATCATGGTGGTCCTGGTGTGTGTGAATATGCTGACCAGGATGACGGGCGGTGCTTCCAACGAGATCCCCTACAGCGACTTTATTGAAATGCTGGAAAATGGTGAGGTAGAAAGTGTAGTGATCCAGTCCAGCTCTCTGGAGATCACGCCCAGAGTCCAGCACAGCATGGGGATCCAGTCAACGTTTTATACCGTGCCGACAGAGGACGGAAATGAGGTCACCAAGCGTCTGGAAGCGGCAGGTGTGGACTTTAAGGAAGAAAAGCCGGATATTATGGGACAGCTTCTGTACGGACTTTTGAGCATTGTGGTTCCTGTCATCATTATGGTGGGCTTTTTAAGCTTTCTGTTCCGCCGTATGAATAAGGGCGGCGGCATGATGGGAGGCGTAGGCAAGAGCCGGGCAAAGGCATACGTACAGAAGGAAACCGGAATCACCTTTAAGGATGTGGCAGGACAGGACGAAGCCAAAGAGTCCCTCCAGGAGGTTGTGGATTTCCTTCACAATCCTGGAAAATATACGGCAATCGGAGCAAAGCTTCCCAAGGGCGCCCTTTTGGTAGGGCCTCCGGGAACCGGTAAGACGCTGCTGGCAAAGGCAGTAGCCGGAGAAGCCCATGTACCGTTCTTCTCTCTGTCCGGTTCAGACTTTGTAGAGATGTTTGTGGGTGTAGGCGCTTCCCGTGTCCGGGATCTGTTTGAAGAGGCAAAGAAAAACGCGCCCTGCATTATCTTCATCGACGAGGTGGACGCAATCGGAAAGACCCGCGATACCAGATACGGAGGAAATGACGAGAGAGAACAGACACTGAACCAGCTTTTAGCAGAGATGGACGGCTTTGATACTTCTAAGGGTCTTCTGATCCTGGCAGCCACCAACCGTCCGGAGGTGCTGGATCCGGCGCTTCTGCGTCCGGGGCGTTTTGACCGCCGTGTCATCGTGGACCGCCCGGATCTGAAGGGACGTGTCAGCATCCTGAAGGTTCATGCCCAGAATGTATCCCTGGATGAAACCGTGGATCTGGAAGGGATTGCCCTTGCTACTTCCGGAGCGGTAGGTTCCGACCTTGCAAATATGATCAATGAGGCAGCCATCCTGGCAGTCAAAAACGGAAGAAAAGCCGTGTCCCAGAAAGATCTGTTGGAAGCAGTGGAAGTAGTCCTGGTAGGCAAGGAGAAGAAAGACAGGATCTTAAGCGCAGAGGAGCGCAGAATCGTTTCCTACCATGAAGTGGGACATGCGCTGGTAAGCGCCCTGCAGAAGGATTCGGAACCGGTGCAGAAGATCACCATTGTTCCCAGGACCATGGGCGCCCTCGGCTATGTTATGCACGTGCCGGAGGAAGAAAAGTATTTAAATACCAGGAAAGAGCTGGAAGCTATGCTGGTAGGCTATCTGGGAGGACGCGCGGCAGAGGAGATCGTATTCGATACGGTTACCACCGGAGCTGCCAATGATATCGAGCAGGCAACCAAGGTGGCAAGAGCCATGATCACCCAGTATGGTATGTCCGACCGTTTCGGACTTATGGGGCTTGCTGAGACCCAGAGCCAGTATCTGGACGGCAGGGCAATGTTGAACTGCGGCGATTCCACAGCCACAGAGATCGACCATGAAGTGATGAAGCTGCTGAAGAAATCCTATGACGAGGCAAAACGCCTGCTCAGCGAGAACCGGGAGATCTTGGACAAGATCGCAGACTTCCTGATCCAGAAGGAAACCATCACAGGAAAAGAATTCATGAAGATTTTCCGTGAGGCAAAGGGTATCCAGGAGCCTGAGGCAAAGCAGTGTGTGGAGGCAAAAGAACGTCCGCAGATCGCATTGGAAGAGCCTGCTGCGGAGCAGTCTTTGAATTGTACAAAATAAGAGAAAATGTTAAGATAACAGGGAGGCAGATATGCTTCCCTGTTTTGCATCTTTTGGAAGATCAGAAACAGACAAAAATTTGAAATCAGCAGAAAATAGGTGGAAAAATGTTTGATATAGAAGAAGAGTTAAAGAAGCTCCCTTCCAGACCCGGCGTGTATATTATGCATGATAAAAACGACACCATTATCTATGTGGGCAAGGCGATCAGCCTGAAGAACCGGGTACGGCAGTATTTTCAGAGCAGTCGGAATCTGGGGATCAAAAAGGAGCAGATGGTGGAGCAGATCGCCCGCTTCGAGTATATTCTCACAGACTCAGAGCTGGAGGCGCTGGTGCTGGAGTGCAACCTGATCAAGGAGCACCGTCCCAAGTATAATACCATGCTCAAGGACGACAAGACATATCCTTTTATCAAAGTGACAGTAGGAGAGGAATTTCCCCGGGTGCTTTTTGCCAGGAGAATGAAAAAGGATAAATCCAAATATTATGGTCCGTACACCAGCTCCGGCGCAGTTAAGGACGTGATCGAACTGACCCGGAAGCTGTACCGTCTGCGCACCTGTTCCCGGGTGCTGCCCCGGGACATCGGGAAGGAACGTCCCTGCCTGTATTATCACATCAAGCAGTGCGACGCGCCCTGCCAGGGCTATATTTCCAAAGAAGCCTACCGGGAGCAGGTCAGCCAGGTTCTGGACTTTTTAAACGGCAATCACAAAGCCATCTTAAAGGAACTGGAAGAAAAGATGTATAAGGCTTCCGAAGAAATGAATTTTGAGGAAGCTGCCCAGTACCGGGATCTGATGCAGAGTGTGGATAAGATCAGCGAACGGCAGAAGATCACGGACCAGCACGGAGATGACCGGGATGTGGCAGCAATCGCCGCAGACCAGGAGGACGCGGTTGCCCAGGTATTCTTTATCCGGGATGGAAAGCTGATCGGGAGAGATCATTTCTATATGAAGATCGCTCAGGGGGACAGCCGCAGCAGCATTCTCTCCAGCTTCCTGAAGCAGTTTTACGCGGGAACGCCCTTTATCCCCAGACAGATCATGGTCCAGGAGGAGATCGAGGATCAGGAGCTCATTGAGGAATGGCTGGAGAAACGCAGAGGCAGGAAGGTGAAGATCCTGGTGCCGAAGAAGGGGACCAAGGAAAAGCTGGTAGAGCTTGCCTACCAGAACGCTCAGATGGTGCTCAGGCAGGATAAGGAAAAGATCAAAAGAGAAGAGGGCAGGACCATAGGAGCCGTCAAGGAGATCGCCGGACTGCTGGGAATGAAGGATATTTACCGCATGGAAGCCTACGATATTTCCAATATCAGCGGTTTTCAGTCTGTGGGCTCCATGGTGGTCTATGAGAAAGGAAAACCCAAGCGCAGCGACTACAGAAAATTCCGGATCAAATCCGTAGAAGGACCAAACGACTATGCCAGCATGGAGGAAGTGCTGACCCGCCGCTTTGTCCATGGGCTGGACGAACAGGAGACCAGGGAAAAGGAAAACCTGGATCCGGATTACGGCAGTTTTACCCGGTTTCCGGACCTGATTCTGATGGATGGAGGAAGAGGGCAGGTGAATATTGCTCTGGATGTGCTGGGAAAACTGAATCTGGATATTCCTGTATGCGGTATGGTCAAGGACGACCGCCACAGGACCAGGGGACTGTATTTTAACAATCTGGAGATCCCCATTGACAAGGACAGTGAAGGCTTTAAGCTGATCACTAGGATCCAGGACGAAGCCCACCGCTTTGCCATTGAGTACCACCGTTCTCTGCGGAGCAAGGGGCAGGTGCATTCACTTCTGGAGGATATTCCCGGAGTAGGTCCCGCGCGGAGGAAAGCATTGATGAAGCATTACAAAGGTCTGGAGGGGATCCGGGAGGCGACCGTGGAGGAGCTTTCTCAGATCGAATCCATGAATGAGCGGTCTGCCCGCCAGGTCTATGACTTTTTTCACAAAGTGAAGGAAGAAAAGGAAGCCCCGGCGGTTGAACTGCCGGATACCATGTGATAAAATGGATTTAATCAAGACTGAGAGAAGGAGATTACAGCATGAAAGGTGTAGAACTGAAAAAAATGATACAGGAATTAAACCTGTTTAACAAGACACCGGATATTGATATTTCCGCAAAGCGGATCAATACGCCTGAGATCAACCGTCCAGCGCTTCAGCTGACCGGTTATCTGGAACATTTTGCCAACGAACGGGTCCAGATCATCGGATATGTAGAGTACAGCTATCTTATGAGCCTGGAGAGAGAAGAAAAGGTCACAGCCTTTGAGCGCTTCGTGTCCAGCAAGATCCCCTGTATGGTATTTACCACTATGACAGAGCCGGATGATGATATGCTGGAGCTGGCACAGAAGTACGATGTTCCGGTACTGGTGACCCGCAATACGACGTCCGCATTTATGGCAGAGATCATCCGCTGGCTGAACGTACAGCTGGCGCCCTGCATTTCCATCCACGGCGTGCTGGTGGATGTATATGGCGAAGGCGTGCTGATCATGGGCGAGAGCGGAATCGGAAAGAGCGAAGCTGCCCTGGAGCTGATTAAGAGAGGGCATCGTCTGGTCAGCGACGACGTGGTGGAGATCCGCCGTGTCAGTGATGTGACTCTGGTAGGTTCTGCGCCGGATATCACCCGTCACTTTATTGAACTGAGAGGTATTGGGATCATAGATGTGAAGACTCTGTTCGGTGTAGAAAGCGTAAAGGATACCCAGTCTATCGATCTGGTCATCAAACTGGAAGAGTGGAACCGGGATAAAGAATATGACCGTCTGGGAATGGAAGAGGAATACACAGAATTCCTGGGCAATAAAGTTGTCTGCCATTCTCTCCCCATCCGTCCGGGACGAAACCTGGCGGTGATCGTAGAGTCGGCGGCAGTTAACCACAGACAGAAGAAGATGGGTTACAATGCCGCACAGGAACTGTACCGCCGCGTACAGGAGAATATGGCGAGAAAAAGAGGCGAAGGAGAGGATTGATTCATATGGAAAAGTACTGCTTTGGAATTGACGTGGGAGGCACTACTGTAAAATGCGCCCTGTTTTTAAATGACGGAACGGTTGTAGAGAAATGGGAGATTCCCACCCGCACAGAGGACTGCGGCAAGGAAATCCTGCCGGATATCGCAGCAGCGATCCAGGCGAAATTAGAAGAAAAGGAAATCGAAAAGTCAGAAGTCGCCGGCATCGGCATCGGACTTCCGGGACCGATCGAAGAAAACGGAGAGATTGCCTGCGCAGTCAACCTGCACTGGGGCAGAAAGAATATTGAGAAAGAGCTGGGAGATCTGACCGGACTTGCAGTAAAGGCAGGCAATGACGCCAATGTAGCCGCACTGGGAGAAATGTGGAAAGGCGGCGGACAGGGAGCTAAGAACCTGATCCTTGCCACCCTGGGAACCGGTGTAGGCGGAGGGATCATCATCAATGAAAAGATTGTAACAGGCGCTCACGGTGCAGGCGGAGAAATCGGACATGCCGCAGTGAATCCTCACGAGACGGTAGCCTGCAACTGCGGAAATAAAGGATGTCTGGAGCAGTACGCGTCTGCCACCGGCATTGCGAATCTGGCTAAGAAAGCGCTGGAAGCTTCGGATGAGGCATCTTCCCTGCGAGGAATAGACGCAGTCACTGCAAAGGACGTTTTTGACGCATACAAGGAAGGCGACGCCCTGGCAGGAAAAATCGTGGAAAAATTCGCTGGTTATCTGGGAAGAGCCCTGGCTGTCTTCTCCTGTGTGGCAGATCCGGATGTGATCGTGCTTGGAGGCGGTGTATCCAAAGCAGGACAGGTCCTTATAGACTGTGTAGAAAAGAAATTTAAAGAACATGCATTCCAGGGATGCAAAGAAACGCCCATCAAGCTTGCTACTCTGGGAAATGACGCAGGCATCTACGGCGCCGCGAAATTGATTTTAAGCAGATAAAAGGAAAGTGAAAATTTAAGAAAGTCAAGAGTATAGGAAACAAAAAAACTGTCTGAGCCGAAATGCAAGCTCAGACAGTTTTTTATTTAAAAGAATTATTGGTTCAGATTCATTCAGCAGGAGCTTCACCGCCGCCGCCGTCCGCTGCCGGCTGGTCTTCGGTGCCGCCTTCACCTTCTGCAGGCTGCTGGGCATCCTGATTATCTTCTGACCATTCCGTTCCGTCTCCAGTGGATTCCTCCGTTCCGGTTTCCTGCGGCGCGGTCTCTTCCGGTACGGTTTCTTCGGGTACATATTCATCAGGACTCCAGTCCGGCTCATAATAGGTATAGGTTTCGTGACCGCTGCAGTATCTGGTAGGTACATTTTCCGTATCATAAACTTTGGTCTCAGACGGACAGCTGGAAGTTGCCAGAAGCCCTGTCTCTGTACAGATGGAAACCTCCTGCACAGTGGAGGGGATCTTAAATTCTGTGGAAGGCAGATCATTGTGCAGTCTCTGCATGATCTTCTGCCACAAGGTCTGGTGGTAAGTCCTCATAGTTCCGGCTGGAAGGACGGTATTGTCATCATAGCCTGACCAGATCGAACAGGTATAATAAGGAGTGAAGCCTGCAAACCACAGATTGCGGTAGTCATCTGTAGTACCGGTCTTTCCTGCCACCGGCATGTTGCTTAACTGAAGACGGTAGCCGGTTCCTTCATTGACAACACCCTGAAGAGCTGTTGTCAGCAGATAGGCGGTGCTGGCTTTGACCGCAGTGGATTTTTCCGGTGTATTGTCGATCACTACATTGCCGTCGGAATCCAGGATCTTTGTATAAAAGACCGGTTTGATATAAGTTCCGTTGTTGGCAATGGCTGCGTATGCTGCAGTCAGCTCCAGATTGCTGACGCCCTTAGTAATACCGCCCAGTACCGTGGGCAGATTCACATCGGAATAAATCTTGTCTCCGATGGTAGTAGGCTCGTCCAGAATGGAGGTAAAGCCGAATTTCTCCAGCTGCTGCACGCCCACTTCCGGGGTGATTTCTTCCATGCATTTTACTGCGGGAATGTTGTAAGATTCAATGATTGCCTTGTACATACTTACCGTTCCATGATACTGATGATCGTAATTGTACAGAGGCTCACCGTTGGCGTAATTGTAAGGTTCATCCTTAAAAGTCGTATCCAGAGTCATTTCTCCGGAGTCAAGAGCTGCCGCATAAGCGGACAGGGGCTTGAAAGTAGAACCAGGCTGGCGCAGGGTGTTGGTTGCACGGTTTAAGCTGAGGCTGCTGGTCTTTTCTCCTCTGCCGCCTACGATCGCTTTCACATAGCCGGTATGCTGGTCCATGATCACAATAGAGGACTGAGGCTGAGGCGTGAAGGAAGCCTGTTCTGCTACTACCTCGCTTCCGTCTGCCAGGATGGTCTGTTTATAAGCGTCCACATATGCCTGGGCTGTTTCCTGGCTGTCAAACAGAAGAGAAAAATCAGAACGCTCATTCTGCTGAAAATAAGCTTTAAGCATTTCATCACTGTAGCTTTCTTCTTCTCCATTAGGATGCTTGACAGTCAGCGCGTAATCCAGAAGGACCTGGGTCCCGGATGGGAAATTGGAAGGATTCTGGTATTCTTCGTCACAGATCTGCTGAATGACAGGATCCTGTGTGGTGTAGATCCTTAAACCGCCGCTGTATAATTCATTATATGCCTGGGATTCCGTATAGCCTCGTTTTTCCTGGAGATCAGCCACAACCTGCTCTGTCAGTTCATCGATAAAGTAACTGTAGGTACTGTTGGTCTGCTCCTCCTGCTGTTCTACAGACTGGATGCGTTCATAGACATTATCTGCGAGACATTCGTCATACTGTTCCTTGGTGATATATTCCTGTTCCAGCATTTTATTCAGGACATCTTTGCGCCGTTCGGCATTTTTATCCGGATTGAGGACCGGGTTGAACATGGTAGGATTCTGGCTGATGCCGGCAATCACCGTGCATTCAGAAAGGGTCAGATCCTGAACGTCTTTGCCGAAATAGTCCTGGGCTGCTGCCTGTACGCCGTAATTTCCATTTCCCAGATTGATGGTATTCAGATAGTTTTCCAGGATCAGCTCTTTGCTTACCTGCTTTTCCAGCTGAAGCGCCAGGTACTGCTCCTGAAATTTACGTTTGAACCGTTCGATCACGGATTCATTGGTCCAGCCTGTGAAAACATTGTTTTTCAGAAGCTGCTGGGTAATGGTGCTGGCGCCTTCCGAAAAGTGCCCTGTGGTAAGACCTTTGACACCGGCACGGAGAATACCTTTTATATCAATACCGTTATGTTCGTAAAATCGTTCGTCTTCAATGGCTATGACGGCATGCTGCAGATCCAGGGGGATCTTATCCAGCTCCACCGGCATACGGTTGGAATTAGGAGAGGTCAGCTTCTGCATCTGCTCTCCGTTGGCATCATAGACAAAGGTGGCTTCACCTACAGGAACGATGTTGATTTCCGAAATTTCAGGGGCGTCGTCAAGGAGTCCTTTAAAGGCTCCGATGCCCATACAGCCGCCGATCACAAACAGAGCAATCAGGGAGATGAAAATAATACGCAGAAAAGACACATTCGCCTTTTTTCCCATCATGGTGGAATGGGAGGTCAGGGCGTTGCGCTTTTTTTCTGTTGCCCGTTTTCCAAAGTTCATTTAGCGTTTCCTCCTTTTCCCGTCCATTATAACAAATGAGACTGTCTAATTCAAGAAACTTATGTTTAGGCGGGACATTTTCCGTTTTTCTTTCTTTTTCTTTTAGAAATGTTCCCTTCCTGAGGAAAAATATGCTAAAATAGCTGCGAAAAGAGCAGAAAAAGAAACGGAGACAGGTATGTTAGAACAATATAAAACTATCTATGAAGGCGGAGAAGGGGAGATCATCGAGAAAAAATCCAGATTTATCGCTACCACCCGCCTGGTAAAGTCTGAGGAAGAGGCGGCAGCTTTTCTGGAAGAAATGCGGAAAAAATACTGGGACGCTACCCACAACTGCTTCGCCTATGTGATCGGAGAGCGAAGAGAAATCGTCCGCTGCAGCGACGACGGAGAACCCTCCGGCACTGCGGGCAGACCTATGCTGGATGTGCTTTTGGGAGAAGAGATGTATGACACTGCAGTGGTAGTGACCCGCTATTTCGGCGGCACCCTGTTAGGCACAGGCGGTCTGGTGCGTGCTTATGCGAAAGCCGTCCAGGAGGGGCTTGCCTGCAGCAGAGTCATCACCAAATACCACGGCGTTCTGGCTGAGGTGGATACGGACTACAACGGTGTGGGAAAGCAGCAGTATCTGTTTGCCCAGCGGGAGATTCCGGTCATGGACGCCCAGTATACAGAGGTGGTGAAAATGCAGATCCTCATCCCCAAAGCCAGGGAGGAGGAGATCGCAAAGGCTGTGACTGAGACGACCAGCGCCAGGGCGCAGGTAAAGAAAGTGCGTGAACTGTACTATGCGGTTTCAGAGGGAGAATATCTGCTGTTTGACGACTAAAGGTCTTGAAAATCTGGAAGAGAAGCGTTTTTCAGGCTTCTGAAAGGAACGGATATAAAAAGGGAGGCAGAGATAAAAAAGGAGGGACGCTGAAGTTTCGTGAACTTACAGCGTCCCTCTCAGAAGTTCTCAGCATTTTTCCGGTTCCGGATAGTCGGTTCCGAAGGTTTCCACGGTCATGGACTGGATCTTCTGTTCTTCCAGAGGACGGTCTCTGAAATCTGTGCGTGTTTCTGCGATCTTGTCCACAATGTCCATGCCTTCGATGACTTTTCCAAAGGCAGCATAGGCGCCGTCCAGATGAGGAGCAGCCTTGTGCATCAGGAAGAACTGGCTTCCGGCAGAGTCTGGATGCATTGCCCTGGCCATAGAAAGTACACCCGGGGTGTGCGCCAGGTCATTGGAAAAACCATTCTGCGCGAATTCGCCTTTAATAGAATAGCCGGGACCGCCCATGCCGGTGCCGTCCGGACAGCCGCCCTGGATCATAAATCCGCGGATGACTCTGTGAAAGATCAGACCGTCATAAAATCCCTTTTTCACCAGGCTGATAAAATTATTCACGGTATTGGGAGCGATTTCAGGATATAATTCAGCCTTCATCACATCCCCGTTTGCCATGGTGATGGTAACGATAGGATTTGCCATAGTAAAATCTCCTTTGAACTTTTGTTTAAATATTGTTTTGATAAAACAGTTGATAAAATATTGTCATCTTATTATAAGCGCAAAAAATAAAAGGTGCAAGCCGGAAATTTCTGTGCTATACTTTGGCTGTAACAAATTGGAGAGAAAGAATGAAGAGGTTATTCATGATCATAGAAACAAACAGCGCCCGGGAAACCTTTGCCCTGGGCGAGAAAATAGGAAAAAGTGCCCTTCCGGGGCAGATCTACACCCTAAGCGGCGACCTTGGGGTGGGAAAGACGGTATTTACCCAGGGCGTGGCAAAAGGAATCGGCATCACGGAGCCGGTAAGCAGCCCTACCTTTACCATTGTACAGGAATATGAAGAAGGCAGGATGCCGTTTTATCATTTTGATGTTTACCGCATCGGCGATATTGAGGAGATGGAAGAGATCGGATATGACGACTATTTCTTCGGTGAGGGAATCTGTCTGATCGAATGGGCAGAGCTGATCCGGGAGATCCTGCCCAAGAACCGGATCGCTGTCACCATCGAGAAGGAGCCGGAGAAGGGCTTCGATTACCGGAGGATCACCATCGAGGGGCTGGACGGCGCTGAGCACATACTTGGAAAAGGAGAATGATACCATGAAAATACTGGCAATCGACAGTTCAGGGCTGGTGGCTTCTGTGGCTGTGGCACAGGACGATACTCTGGTTGCTGAATTTACCATGAATTATAAGAAAACCCACTCCCAGACACTGCTTCCCATGCTGGAGGAAGTGAAAAAAGCCATCCAGCTGGATCTGGGATCCATAGACGCTATCGCAGTGGCAGCAGGTCCGGGTTCCTTTACCGGTCTGCGCATCGGCTCCGCGACAGCCAAGGGGCTGGGACTGGCGCTGCAGAAACCGCTGATCGCGGTCCCCACGGTGGAGGCGCTGGCGTATAATTTATACGATACAGGAGAAGACACCGTGATCTGTCCCATAATGGATGCTAGGAGAAACCAGGTGTACACAGGCATCTACTGCTTCCGGGAGCATCAGCTGGAGACGCTGAAGCAGCAGGACGCGGTTCCCATGGAGGAACTGCTGGAAGTGCTGAACGCAATGGGAAAGACGGTGATCTTTCTCGGAGACGGTGTGCCGGTGTACCGGGAACAGATCGAAGAAAACTGCCGGGTGCCCTATACCTTCGCACCTGCCCATCTGAACCGCCAGCGTGCCGCAGCCGTGGCGGCTCTGGGTGAGATTTACTATAAAGAAGGAAAGATCCAGACGGCAGCAGAACATGCACCGGATTATCTGAGAGTGTCCCAGGCGGAACGGGAACGGGCGCAGAGACTGGGGAAGACGGATCATGCGTAAGATGCAGGAGCAGGAAGGCTGCGTCTGTCAGGATAAGACTCAGGGACAGGAAGCTTGCGTCCGTCA
>NHCFC00100__coassemble_1371_pt1 | contig 66760 bp, 67 predicted proteins | sample NHCFC00100__metabat2_low_PE_019 | metagenome-assembled genome bin NHCFC00100
AAGTCCTGTTGTCCTTCCTTTTTTTACTGCATAGATTTTTTTCGCCATTCTTCCTATCCTTTCCGAAATTATTCCTGCTCTATCATCATAATGGTTCTTTTCTTCATTTGCAACCGATTTCAGAGGAAAAGCAAGCCGCCCTCTTCAAAAAGATAGGCGGCTCACTTAGCGAAATATGCTTACCAGACGGATAGGTGTGCTTTATCCTCCGGCTATGCTATTACGTATCTTAGATTCTTGCTACTCCTGTTTTTCTTGCGGCTTCTGCAACTGCCTCTGCAACTGCTTTGGCCACACGTTTATCAAACGGATTCGGAATGATGTAATCCGGGCATAATTTATCTTCTTCTACTAATCCTGCAATGGCATATGCTGCAGCCACTTTCATCTCATCATTGATGTCCTTCGCACGTACATCCAGAGCGCCGCGGAAGATTCCCGGGAAAGCAAGTACATTGTTGATCTGGTTGGGGAAATCGCTCCTTCCTGTTCCGACTACTGCTGCGCCTGCGTTTTTCGCAAGCTCCGGCATGATCTCGGGAACCGGATTTGCCATGGGGAAGAGGATGGGCTTGTCTGCCATGTTTCTGACCATCTCTTCTGTCACTGTGCCCGGAGCAGATACGCCGATAAACACATCTGCGCCTTTTAATACTTCCTCCAGAGTGCCTTTTTCCATGTTCTGGTTGCAGATTTCTGCCATTTCCATTTTCTCTGCGTTTAAGTTGTCACGGCCTTTGTAGATGGCGCCCTGGCGGTCACACATCACCACGTTTTTCAGTCCCAGGCTTACCAGCAGCTTAATGATGGCGATGCCTGCCGCGCCTGCACCGGATGTGACTACTTTAATATCATCCAGTTTCTTTCCTACGATCTTCAGCGCATTGATCAGGGCTGCTGCTGTAACCACTGCGGTTCCGTGCTGGTCGTCATGGAAAATAGGAATGTCACAGCATTCTTTTAATTTCCGTTCAATTTCAAAGCATCTGGGAGCGGAAATATCTTCCAGGTTCACGCCGCCGAAGCTTCCAGCCAGAAGGCTGACGGTCTTTACAATATCATCTACCTCTTTGGAGCGCACGCACAGAGGAAATGCGTCCACATCGCCAAAGGTTTTAAACAGCGCGCATTTTCCTTCCATAACCGGCATACCTGCCTCCGGGCCAATGTCTCCCAGTCCCAGGACTGCTGTTCCATCGGTCACTACTGCTACCATATTTCCCCGGCGTGTATACTTGTAAGACAGATCCACGTCTTCTGAAATCTTCAGGCAGGGTTCTGCAACACCTGGGGTATAAGCAACAGAAAGATCCTCTGGTGTCTCAATCTTTGCTCTGCTGATGACTTCAATTTTTCCTTCCCATTCTTCGTGCATCTTTAATGCAAATTCTTTCTTGTCCATTTGTGTTTTCTCCTTTTCTTTACTGTTCTTTTACCTGGTTCCAGAATTCCTGCAGAATCCTTACGGATTCATCCATTGCACCGGCTTCTTCTTCGTTCATGGGAATCCGGTAGCACACCTCGATTCCCTCTCTGCCGATACGGCAGGGAAGAGAAGCAGCCACTCCCGCCCATGCTCCGAAGCTTTCGTCCAGGACATGCGCCACTGGAAGGACTGCATGGTTATCCTTCAAAATCGCCTCTGCAATGCTGGATACTGCCATGGCGACTCCATAAAAGGTAGCTCCCTTTAATCCAATGATCTCAGCACCGCCAGTCCTGGTATGCTCCGCGATCTTCGCCTTATCTAATACAATGCCTTCCTGCTTTGTATACTCTTCCAGAGGAAACCCTGCTACAGTCGCCGAACTCCAGACCGGTACCTGGCTGTCTCCGTGCTCTCCTGTAATATATGCCTGAATGTCCGCGATGCTGACACCCAGCTCCTTGCTGAGATTGTGGCGGAATCTGGCAGTATCCAGGGAAGTCCCGCTTCCAATGACTCTCTTTGCCGGAAGTCCGGAAGCTTCCTGGACTACCGTAGTGAGAATATCCGCCGGATTGGATACTACCAGGATCAGCGGGTTTTGATTATATTTCATAATGCTTTCTGTAATGCTTTTTGCAATGGATACATTGATCTTTGCCAGCTCCAGTCTGGTCTGTCCCGGCTTTCTGGCAATTCCGGCTGTGATAATGATCAGCTGCGCATCGCTGCACTCCTCATATCCTCCCTGTCTTACACAAACCGGTTTATGGAAGCCTGTTCCATGGGCAATGTCAATGGCTGCGCCTCTTGCTCTGTCTTCATTGACATCCACCAGGACAATTTCATTTGCCTGCGCTCTTACCATTAAAGTATAGGCAATGGCTTCGCCTACATTTCCGGCTCCGATTACTACTATTTTGCTCTTCTGTGTGGTCTTCATCTTACGCTCCTTGTCTTTGTTATTCTGCATTCTTATAGTGAAACAGTGCTCGGCTGAGTTTCATTTCCGCTGGGAGGGGCCCTCAGCCTGTCACACACCTTTTCGATTTCACTTTTCTGACAGAACTCAGGAGTGAAAACCACATATTCCGACTTTCCATCCTGTCTCAGATAAGTCATAGAATATTGTGACAGATCTTTAACAAAATTTACCTTCTGCCGTTCTCTTTTTATTGCCTGACAAGGCTGTTCTGCTTTTGCTTCTGTTAATTTCTGTCTCTCTTTTGCAGATTCAATGGAGATCTTTCTGCATTTCTGTCCCCAATCCGTTCCGTGTCTTTGCTGTTCACCCTGAAAATACAGGAGATTTTGTACAGATAAAAACAAAAATAGTATAAGATAAATGCTTTTCCGAAATTTTCCCATACACAAACGGCTCCTGTCTTTTTCTTCCTCTGGTGTTCAGCATAACTGTTTGTTAAAAAAATCACTTTTTAGGGAAATTCTAACATACAACTATATTCCTGTCAATTTATTTGTACACAAAAAAATACAATTTAACCAATCCCTTACCTTCTATTCTCTCGCCTCTAAATCCTTCTGGATCCCTTCCAAAAATGGCACCAGAAAGTTGCCGCTTTTTCTCAGGAACCACTGGGGCGGCAGCTCGCTGTATTTGAAATGCCGGATACCTCCCGCCTTTCCTCTCTCCCAAAATTTCAGCATGAGCCGGTACGGCAGGTAATAGATCTCATCTCTGTGAGAAAAAGAAAGGATCAGAAAAGCAATTCCCTGCTGCTTTTCAAAATCCCTCATAAATGTTACCTGATGTTCGTGGATGTTCTGCAAAGGAAACTGATCTGTATTGCACTCCTTGGCATCAAAGCATACCGGGATCCCCTGTACGACCCCGATATAATCCACGGTACTTTTCTTTTCAAAATAAGCAAGGGTGATATGCCTGCTCTGCCGGTCGATCTTCACCGGCGTAATGGGGGTCGGCACCTTTTGGATCAGTGCCAGCCCTTTTTCCCTGTATTGTTCACAGGTCCTGTTGATCAGTTCTTCCAAAGTAGAACCTCTCAGTCCTCTGGAATTCCATGTGGCCATATAGCTGTCTGTCCTCTCTACTTCAATATCTTAAATCCCGGAAAATATTTCATTACCGCTTTCCCCAGGATTTTTTCCTTTTCCACATAGGGATTCTGCCAGAATCGGGAATCCTTGGAATAATTCCGATTGTCGCCCAGCATGAAATAGCAGCCTTCCGGAACCGTATAGGGACCATAATTGCCCACTGGCGTTTCCGGCGTAAAGCTGTCATCCAGAGGGGTCTCAGAACCGTCAATATACACTTTTCCATCCCGGATCTCCACCGTTTCCCCCGGAAGCCCGATCACCCTTTTAATATAAAGCTGCGTCTCATCATCCGGATACTTAAAAATCACAATATCATATCTCTGGGGATCCGAGAAAAGATAAGCAAGCCGGTTTCCAAAAATCCTGTCCCCTGTCATAATGGTATCTTCCATAGATTCTGAAGGGATCTTGGCATTGATCAGCAGAAAATTGTTGACGATCAGCACCACGACCACCACGATCAGAATCATTTTCACATATTCCCAAAGTTCTTCCCAGAAACGATTCATGTCCTTCATCTCCCTTTCGTCTTGCCGGTGCTCTTTCCTAAAGCAGCCCTTCTTCTCGGGCTGCCCGCTGGAATCCTTCCGGCAGTTCTGCTGTAAAAGTCTTTCCTGCAAGCCTGGCAAGCCCCTGCTCCTTCTGCGGAAATTCCAGTTTCCAGGCATGAAGCAGCTGGCTGGTCACACCGTATTGCGCTTTGATTCTTTCGTTTATCTTTTTCTCCCCATATTTCCAGTCCCCCAGCACCGGATGCCCGATGCTCGCCAGATGGCTCCGGATCTGGTGAGAACGCCCGGTCAGCAGCTCCACCTGCAGAAGGGTGGCATCCCCGGTCCGGGAAAGGGGCACATACTTGGTCTCGATCGGCTGGCTGCCCTTTCTCTGAGTTTTTAAAATCTGAGATTTATTTTCCTGTTCCCGCTTCCATAAAAATCCTTTTATATGGGCAGGTTTTTCAATCCTTCCTTTTACGGCTGCCAGATAATATTTATGAATGGTCCTGTCTTTAAAACATCTGGAAAGCTCCTGCAGTCCATGGAGGGTTTTCCCTGCTGCCACAAGTCCGCTGGTATTTCTGTCCAGCCGGTTGCAGACACCCGGGCGGAAGGTCCTTAGATCCTCCCGGGTCAGTTCGCCTTTTTCCAGAAGGTAATCAATCAGATACTCGCAAAGCGAAACGTCCTCTTTTTCTGCTTTCTGTGAAAGCATTCCCACTGGTTTATTGATCAGAAGCACCTCCTGGTCCTCATATACAATCTCTAATGGGACTTTATCAAAACCTGTTTCCGGCATTTCCTGCCCCCGGCAAAATTTTCCCAGAGTTTCCTCTGAAAGAAAAAGCTTAATCTCATCTCCGGGATCCAGCTTTTCGCTTCCGTCTGCCTTTTTTCCATTTAGCGTAATATTCTTCTTGCGAAGCATTTTATATAAAAAGCTTTTGGGCGCCTGATCCAGGTATTTCCCCAGATACCGGTCCAGGCGCTGCCCGCTTTCTTTTTCCTTTATTATCAGCTGTCTCATATCGGCTCCTAAAGAGAGATCGCATAAATTACCTGCATGATCTTCTCATTTCTCGTAACTTCCGGTTCCCTTTCGTCCGGCTTGAACTTAATATCTTTCTCCAGACTCTCCCTGTGGTCCCACATGGAGTCCAGGCGCGCCGTGTAGTCCGGCAGCCGTCTGAAGATTTTCACACTCACATGATATCCGTTCTGTTTCAAAATACTCTGAATATGCTTCTCTGCAAATGCCGTATCGGTTTTAGCGCTGCTGGCGTAGCCTGCCACCGTATTCCCGCACACTGCCAGGGAATCCAGAAAGGACTGTTTCTCATAGGCAGACACTGCCAGCTCATAGGCACAGGTAAGCCCGTGCTTATGCTTCTCTATTTCCAGATAATCTGCCCGGCTCATGGGCTTTTGCAGAAACATCATGATCATCCCCACCGCGAATTTGCAGGCAGGAAGGCACGCTACAACTGCCACCACAGTAAAAATCGAATTCCTGGTCCTGTTAATATACAGTCCGGTAAAAAATACACTTAAAGGCGCTATAAAAGCCAGAAGCGTGTACAGCACCCGCTTCTTTTGCTGGCTTCTGATATAACCGTAATCCCCTTTCCGGATTTTTCTTTTGTCTTTCTTCATCACAAGTTAAATACTCCCATCTGTTCCCTGAATGTTTTTTCTATTCGTTCTGCGGACGTTTTCTCTGACCGGTCCTGTGCTTTATTCAGAATCACTCTCTGAGGAAACGCCCGGCTGAATAGACGCAGGCTTTTCATGGAAATGCCATATACAGACATTTCTTTTCCCTTGGCGCTGTCCCGCAGGGCTTTTCTCACCACTGCCTCGGGACGTGCGATAAAATGCCTTTTGTAGGAAGGCATCTGCTCTTTTCCGCCCATTTTTTCCAGAAATGCCGTATCTACCGGTCCCGGGCAGACCACGGTTACAGACGCCTGTCCTTTTAACTCTCTTCTAAGCGCCCTGGCAAAGCTTAAGACATAGGCTTTGGTAGCCGCATAGACCGCGAATCCCGGCTGGGGCAAAAAAGCGGCTGCGCTGGACATGAGAATGATCCGGCTGTTCTTTTTGCAGTAGGGAAGGCACAGAGCAGTCAGTGCGGTCAGCGCCGTACAGTTTAGTTCCGTCATATTCTCCAGTTCTTCTAAAGCAGTCTCTTCCACCTTTTTCTGAACTCCTGCTCCTGCCGCTGCCACATAGACCCGGATTGCCGGCTTTACCGCTTCCAGCTCTTCTTTCAGCGCTCTCCGGTCCTCTTTATTGGTAATATCCAATGCAAATCCCCGGATTTTGGCAACCGGTACCTCTTCCTTTAAGGCATCCAGCATTTCCTGATTTCTTGCCACTGCCCAGATCTCGTCCAGCCAGGGCAGTTTCGCAGAGATTTCCCGTACAAATTCCTTTCCCATGCCGGAGGTGGCTCCTGTCACAAGGGCGATCTTACTTCTTTTTGTGGACATTTCGGATGGTCCTTTTCTTTCCTGGCTTTCGTCCCTGTTCTCCCCGGTTTTGTCTGTTTGCTTTTCCCTGTATTCCATAGCTTTTTCCCTCTTCGCCTTTCTTTTTTCCTTTTGCCCATGGTTCTCCCGGTCTTGGGCGAATCAGGCATTTTCTCTCATAGCCGATCAGGTCTTCCCTTTTTGCCTGCAGAAGCGCTTCCTTGACCAGCTCATAGTTTTCCGGATTCTTATACTGGATCAGTGCCCGCTGCATGGCTTTTTCCCTGTAGGTCCTGGGCACATAGACTTCTTTTCCTGTTCTGGGGTCTGTCCCTGTGTAATACATGCAGGTAGACAGGGTGGACGGGGTAGGATAGAAATCCTGTACCTGTTCCGGCATAAATCCCAGATCCCGCACATACTCTGCCAGCTGCACTGCGTCTTTCAGCGTACAGCCCGGATGGGAGGACATCAGATAAGGCACCGCATACTGCTTTTTCCCTGCCTTTTCATTTGCCCGCCGGAATTTCTTTAAGAATTCTTCATAAACCTGATGCTTCGGTTTTCCCATATAATACAGCACTTGGTCCGACACATGCTCCGGAGCTACTCTTAACTGACCGCTGACATGATACTTTGCCAGCTCCTCCAGAAACTCCGGCGATGGGTCTGCATTGACATAGTCGAAGCGGATGCCGGAACGGATAAATACTTTCTTCACTCCCGGCAGCGCCCGCATCTTTCTTAACACCTCCAGGTAATCCCTGTGGTCTGCCTCCAGATTGGGGCAGGGTTCCGGGAACAGGCACTGGCGGTTGGTGCAGACGCCTTTTTTCATCTGCTTTTTGCAGGAGGGATGGCGGAAATCTGCCGTGGGTCCTCCCACATCGTGGATATAGCCTTTAAAATCCGGCTCTTTTACATAGTCCCTGGCTTCTTCTAACATAGATTCCTGACTTCGTGTCTGTACAATCCTTCCCTGGTGAAATGCCAGGGCGCAGAAATTGCAGCCGCCAAAACATCCCCGGTTGCTGGTAATGCTGAATTTGATCTCCTCCATAGCCGGAATCTTCCCCTGTTTTTCATACATGGGGTGGTAAGTCCTCTGATAGGGAAGCCCGTAAACCTCATCCATCTCCTTCTGGGTCAGAGGTTTTGCCGGCGGATTCTGTATCACATAGCCTCTGTTTGGATACTCCTCTGCCAGCACCTGCCCGGTGAAAGGATCGGTATTCTGATATTGGATCAGAAAGCTTTCGCCATATTTTTTCCTGTCCTTTGAAAGTTCTTCAAAAGAAGGAAGGATCCGTGCATGTTCTGCCGTCTTTGCCCGGTACACCGTACCTGCCACCTGGGTAATCTCCTGGATGGGAACGCCCCGGTTCAGCTCCTCTGCGATCTCCAGGATGCTTCTCTCTCCCATGCCGTAGGAGATCATATCTGCCCCGGAATCCATGAGGATCGAGCGTTTTAAGGAATCGGACCAGTAATCATAGTGGGCAAGCCGGCGCAGAGATGCCTCAATCCCTCCCAGAATGATGGGCGTATGCTTATAGGTCTGGCGGATCAGGTTGCTGTATACGGTCACAGCCCGATCCGGGCGCAGCCCCATAATCCCTCCGGGAGAATAGGCGTCCTGCCGTCTGTGCTTTTTTGCTACTGTATAATGATTGACCATGGAGTCCATATTGCCTGCAGATACCAAGAAGCCCAGACGCGGTTCCCCAAAGACTGCGATGCTCTCCTTTTTCTTCCAGTCCGGCTGGGCGATCATGCCTACCCGGTATCCATAATGCTCCAAAAGCCGGGTAATGATGGCAGCGCCAAAGGAGGGATGGTCCACATAGGCATCTCCGGATACATACACAAAATCCAGCTGCTCCATCCCTCTCTTTTCCATATCTTCTCTTGTCACAGGCAGAAAATCTCGGTTCATACAGGTTCCCTTTCTAAAATCTCACGGTAATCTCGGATATACCAGTCTGCAAGTGCCCGCTTCTCTTTTTCCTGCTTTTTGCTGAAGTCGTCATCCACAGCGCACACCTGCATGCCAGCCCGCTTCCCTGCCAGGATTCCCATAGGCACATCCTCAAAGACCAGGCAGTCTGCCGGCTCCACAGACAGTATTTGGGCTGTTTTCAGATATACGTCCGGCTCCGGCTTGCTCTTAGGCACGTCGCAGCAGGTGGTAATACAGTCAAAGCTGTTTTCCATGCCATGGGCTTTTAAGACTGTTTGAATCAGCTCCTTGCTGTTGCTGGAGCAGATGCCCAGTTTTATATTTCTTCTTTTCAATTCTTCTACAAATTCGGCTGCGCCTGGTTTCAGGGGGATCTCCCGGGCATATTTTTCTTCTGCCATTTTCACCCAGGTATCTTTGATCTCTTCCACAGACTCCGTAAGCCGGAATTTCTCCTGAAAGAAAACGGCAGTCTCCGTAAATCCCATACCTTCCAGCTGATCCTGAAAAGCTTCCAGATCCTTGGGAAGCGCAAGGTTTCTCTCCCTAAGAAATTCAATATCCACATCCTTCCAGATCCACATGGAATCCACTAATGTCCCGTCCAGGTCGAACAGGACGGCTTTTATCTGTTCAAGCATGTTCTCTTAACCCTTCTATCTCTTCTTTGGTCAGTACGCGGTAGTCTCCGGGCAGAAGCTTTTCGTCCAGCTTCAGGCTGCCCATGGAGACCCGCTTCAGATATACCACCTGGTTGTCCACCGCGTGGAACATCCTCTTGATCTGATGGAATCTGCCCTCCCGGATGGTGATGTACACCTGGTCCTTTTTCTCTGAAAAGATCACCTCTGCCGGAAGCGTTGGTTTCTCATCTCCAATATCCACGCCCTTTTCCAGCTGTTCTTTCTCTTCTTCCTTTAATTCCTTTAAAAGCTGTACAAAATACGTCTTGTCCACATGCTTTTTGGGGGAAAGCAGATCATGGGCAAGCGCCCCGTCATTGGTGATCAGAAGCAGTCCTTCTGTATCTTTGTCCAGTCTGCCCACCGGGAACAGGTCTTTCCTCTTTTTAGACCGGATCAGATCCAGTACGGTGGGCTCTTTGCTGTCTTCCCTTGCGGACACCGTACCGGCAGGCTTGTTCAGCATATAGTATTCAAATTTTTCATACTGCACCTGCCTGCCCTGTATGCTGACCTGATCCGCGGGACAGTTTACTTTATATTCCGGGCTTTTCACAGTTTCTCCATTGACAGAAACCGCTCCCTTCCGGATCCATTTTTTCACTTCACTTCTGGTTCCCTGCCCCATGTCGGCAAGGTATTTATCCAGCCTTATCTTTTCCATTACTGTAATCTCCAGCCTGGGTAATATTTATTTTTTAAACTGCCGCCGGAAAGCTTGCCGAACCCTAAGGCGTATCCGTCTGTGCAGACCAGCTGCCAGCCCTTTTGTCCCGGGCGTACCAGGTCTGAGACATCCAGGGTTTCTCCCTTTAAGTATTTGACAGTTCTTAAATCCCGGCTGTCCAGCTCCACACAGGAGGCAAAGGTTTCCGGGCTTAACGCCATGGCAAGCGCCTGGGAAGGCTCAAAACGGTTCTTCTTTACCTCTCCCAGATAAAGTCCGGTGCGCAGGTAACGAAGCTTTGGCAGCCTGCTCTTTCCCGGCAGGAAATACAGCTTTTCCCGTTCCAGCTGAAAGATTCCCTGGGAAAAATCCAGTTTTACCAGCTTCAGAAATTCTTCCGCACAGGCAGGCAGCGCCGCAGATGGAGAAGCCTTCTCTTTCCTGTTTCCCGCCGTGCCCTTCTTCTGCAAAAGAGCAAGAAAGTGCCCCTCTCCGGGCATCTTGTGGGGAAAGATACGCACGCAGTTTTTCAGCGCGCGGTTTCTCTCCTCGGAAGCGCCCCGGATGGGAAATCCCGGGGAAAATCCGCCGTAGGATTCTATGGGCACAAGCGCCATATCCGGATTTTGTTCCAGAAGATCCGCGATCACTTCTTCGTTTTCTTCCGGGGAAAAGGTACAGGTGGAATACAGCAGCATACCGCCTGGTCTGAGCATCCTTGTCCCCAAAAGGATCAGCTCTTTCTGGATCTTGGCATAATAGGAAGGCGGCTGTTCCTCCCAGTATTGGATCATCTTTGGCTCCTTATGGAACATACCTTCTCCGGAACAGGGCGCATCGATCAGCACTTTATCAAAAAATTCCGGCAGGTTTTCTGCCAGCTTCTGGGGTGTTTCGCTGGTCACATAGATATTCGCCGCTCCGGTCAGCTCCAGATTCTTTAAAAGAGCCTTGGCTCTGCTGCTGCTCAGGTCATTGGCAAGAAGCAGACCGCTGCCTGCCAGTCTTCCTGCCAGCTCGGTGGCCTTCCCGCCCGGCGCCGCGCACAGATCCAGCACATAGTCCCCTTCCCGGATGGGAAGGCGGCTGGCTGGCGTCATGGCGCTGGGCTCCTGCAGGTAATAAAGCCCTGCAAAATAATAAGGATGCCTGGAAGGCAGTTCTTCCTGTCCGTTCTCTATGTAATATCCATTGGCAACCCAGGGAATCTTTTCTCCCAAAAAAGGACGGATCTGCTCCCACTTTTCTGCCGTGATCTTGCGCCGGTTCAGACGCAGTCCCTGTCTGACAGGCTGTTCATAGGTCTTTTCATATGCCGCATATTCTTCTCCTAACAGGCTGCGCATCCTCTCCGCATACGCCTGGGGTAACTCTGGTCTTGTCATCTGTCTATTCTACCTCTTCCAACGTGATTGCCTGGGCGCGGTATCCCTCTGCGATAATATCCAGCTCCCTGTGGAACCGCTCCAGCTGCGCCAGATCCTTCTGGCTGTAGATCCGGTAAAATTCGTCCTGGATTTTTGCCACTTCTCTTTTATTAGAGAAATGATACAGATTCTCGATATTATTCAGGATATCTGCCACCAGATTGGACTGATGGAGCATGGAATTCTGCGCATCCATAACCTCATTTCGCACCGAAGACATTTCCGCGTCCAGCTGCAGGATCGAATCCGCCGCGCTGGTCAGACGCTCCGTCAGGTGAGCAGGCATATTGCCCTTGTATTTATACTGCAGAGAATGTTCGATAGTTGCCCAAAAATTCATGGCAAGGGTCCGGATCTGGATCTCTGCCCGGATCTCCTTTCTTCCTTCCAGGGTTTCCGTTCCATAGGAAATAATAATATGGTAGCTTCTGTATCCGCTCTCCTTCATGTGGGTGATATAATCCTTCTCTTCCAGGACCTTCATATCACTGCGCCTGCGGATCAGCTGCGCTACCTTTTCAATGTCCTCATAAAACTGGCAGATAATACGCACACCTGCGATGTCCTCCACCTTTTCCTCCAGCTCTTCCCAGGAAACATTTTTTCTCTGCATCTTCTCCAGGATGCTGTTGATGGACTTGACTCTCCCGGAAACCTGTTCAATGGGGGAATACATGTCTTTTTCTCTGTGTTCTTTTTTCAGCTGGTTAAATTTCATGACCAGCTCTTTTACTGCGAGTTCATAAGGAATCAGCAGTTCACGCCATAACCGTATTTCCATAATGCATTACTCCTTAACTATCCATAAAGTATAGCATATTTTCTTTCTTTTTAATAGAAAAAATTTTTCTGCTCCTCCTGCAGGAACTCTAAGACCGGATAAGGATTCAGTGCATATTCCTCCGTCTTTTCTGTGCGCACATAAATTCCCAGATGCAGGTGGGGAGGAAATTTGCCGGTGGTTCCCTCCTCCCCGTATCCGCTGTCTCCCAGAAAGCCCAGCACCTCCCCTGCTTTCACAGAGTCCCCTTCCTGAAACTCTGCCCCATAGGACGAAAGGTGGGCATAGTAAAAATATCCTCCGCCCGGGCTTCTGATACCGATGCGCCAGCCTCCCAGGGGCAGCCATCCGACCTTTTCCACCACGCCTGCGGTCATACTGACTACCGGGTAATAGCCGCTTACGGACTTCTCACCGAAAATGTCACAGCCTTCGTGGACCCGGTTTCCTCCATAATTCCGCTCTTCCTTCCAGGTATTTTCAAAGAAAAATCCACTGTCTGCCTCTCCGCAGCTCCCCGCTGCCGGAAAACAGACAAGATCTTCCCAGAAAGTAAGATACAGATCCATCTCCTCCCTCTCCACACCGGCTTTGCAGAAGTCCTCTACAGGAATCCCTGCTTCTTTCAGCTCTTCCAGAGAAACGTTTTCCCGAAGATATCCTGCCGTCTGGACATTGAAAAACAGAAGGAAACAAAACCCCAAGAACCATTTCCGCACAAAAAAACCTCCGTCTGCTCCTACAGTACACAAGCACATTGAGCTTTGCTCAACATGATACCATTGTATGCGCAGACAGAGGCATTTATGACACTTTTTTTATTCCCTGATCTCCCTGAGAACTTCTGTCAGATATTCCCACACCCTCTGTACAGAGGAAATGGACAGCCGCTCCTCTGACGTATGGATATCCTTCATATCCGGTCCGATGGAAACGCAGTCCAGTCCCGGGATCTTTTCATAGAAAAGACCGCATTCCAGACCTGCATGGATCACCTGCACCTGGGGATCTTTGCCATATAAGTTTCTGTATACACGGACCATCACCCCGCGCAGGGCAGAGTCCTGCCGGTACTCCCAGGAAGGATAATCCCCTTCCGCGGTAAATTCACCGCCTAAAAATTCTGTCAGATACGCGATCTTATCTGCCAGCGCCTGTTTGGCTGTGCCCACAGAACTGCGGACACTGGCAGAACCGCACAGCGCTTCCGGGGTCAGGCTGGTGATGCCCAAATTGCAGGAAGTCTCTACCAGCCCGTCGATAAATCCGCACATCTTCTGGATACCGTTTGGATAGTTCAGAAGGAAAAACAAAACCTTCTCCAGGCTCACCGGATGGAGCACCGGCTCTGTGGCACCTCCCAGAGGTTTCGCTGTCACAGTGATCCCTTCGTCACTTCCCGTATATTCCTTTTTCAGCGCTCTGGTAAAGTCCTCCGCATAGGCAGCCATCCGCTCTCCGCTTTCTGTATCTGTCAGAAGAACTGCTTTTGCCTCTCTGGGAATGGCATTGTCCTTTAATCCGCCGGAAAGCTCTGCCAGAGCATATTCTCCCTGCTGCCTGCACTCTTTCAGGAACCTTGCCAGCACCACGGTGGCGTTTGCCCGGTTCTTATCAATCTCAGCCCCGGAATGCCCGCCTAAAAGACCGGATACCTGGATTTCCCATTTCATTCCGGCGCCCTCCTGATACCGTACCGGCAGCTTTGTCACCGCAGTCATCCCGCCTGCGCAGCCTGCCCAGAGGATTCCTTCTTCCTCAGAATCCAGATTGATCAGATATTTTGCCTTCAGGCAGGAGGCATCCAGCGCTGCCGCGCCTAAAAGACCGATTTCCTCATCTACCGTAAAGACCACTTCCAAAGCCGGATGCTCCAAAGTGTTATCCTCTAAAAGCGCCAGCCCGTAAGCCACCGCAATGCCGTCGTCTCCGCCCAGGGTGGTTCCCTTTGCCGAGATAAAATCTCCGTCCACCTGGAGTTCCAGGGGATCTCTGGTAAAATCATGGGTGCTTCCCGCTTTCTTTTCACACACCATATCCATATGTCCCTGGAGCATAACCGTGGGCGCGTTTTCATACCCTTTGGACGCCTCTTTGAAAATCACTACATTGTTGCTTTCATCCTGGATCCATTTCAGCCCCTGCTTTTGGGCAAATGCTGCCAGGTAATCGCTGATCTGCCTGGTATTTCCAGATCCATGGGGGATCTTTGAGATCTCCTCAAAATAATAAAACACTCTCTGTGGTTTTAAATGCTCTAATACTGCCATCTTCCTTCTGCCTCCCTGATCCTAAATTTCTTTTCCTGTCCTCCATTGTCACACATTCCTGTGAAAATGGCAAGAAAAGATTCTGTCTGTCCGCTCTGCCTCATATATTTTAAAAAAACAGAGCGGAGAATCTTTATGAAACGTTTTCTTTCTTTTTTTCTGCTTGTTCTCTTCCTGGGTTTTTTGTTATTTTTCCCCGGGCAGTCTCTGGTTTATGCAAAAAACGGACTTCTGCTCTGGTTCTATACTCTGCTTCCCTCTCTGCTGCCTTTTATGATCCTTTCCGGTCTTCTCCTGGAACTGAACCTGCTGGAAAAGATCCTGGCTCCGTTAAAATGCTTCTGGCGGGCGGCTTTCGGGCTCTCCTGCCAGGGCGCCTATGCGCTGCTTTTGGGGGTTTTCTGCGGTTATCCTATGGGTGCCAAGATCACAGGGGACCTGTACCGCAGCGGGCAGATCTCCCGGCAGGAAGCCCTTTATCTTCTCACCTTTGTCAATCATCCCGGTCCCTCTTTTCTTTCTGCCTACCTGTGTGTGGGACTGTTTCATATGCCCCGGCTGATTTTTCCGGTGTACGGGATCCTTTATGCCTCCAGCTTTGGGACCTCCCTGATTTTCCGCTTTTTGCTCTCTCACAAACGCTCTTCCAGGCTTTTGGCAGCCTCCCTTTCCCAGGCAGAGGAAAAGGCGCCCCGTTCCCCCGCTTTCGGGGAATCTCTGGACGCCTCCATTTTAAACAGCTTTGAATCCATTGCCCGGCTGGGCGGATATATCATTCTGTTTTCCATATTGCAGGGCATGTGCAGCCTGCTGCTGTCACCTTTTCCGGCAGTTCACCGGATCTTTGCAGGACTTTTGGAAATCACCACAGGGCTCTCTTTCCTTTTACAGGGCACAGAACCCTCCCTTGCCCTTCTTCCTGCCGCTTTGGCTTTTACCTCCTTCGGCGGTCTGTGCGTGGCTGCCCAGACCAGATCCATGCTCCTGGGGACTTCTCTGCCCCTGAAGCCTTATCTGGAGGGAAAAGCAGTCAGCGCCCTGCTGACTCTGGGTCTGTCATATTTATTCTTCATCGTCATCAAAATCGTCTAAATCGCTGTCCAGATCATCAGACTGCAGATCCTGCACCGGAGCCTGCGCAGCTTCACTCTGTGCTGCCGCACCGGAAAGCTGGGGAGCCAGCTCCGCACGGTTCTGGCGGATCACATCTGCGGATGCCTGGAGAGCGCGTACGAATTCATTGTATTTGCCTGCTGCATCTTCCAGGATATTTCCCACGATCTGTCCCATATTTGCCATCATCTCGTCTGTATAGGAAACAGCGCTCAGACGGAGACTGTTGGCATCGTTGGTAGCAGAGTCAATGATCGCCTGCGCCTGCTGGTTGGCACTGTTGATGGTCTCATTTGCCTGTGCGTAAGCCTGCTGCATTACCTCAGACTCTTTCACCATCTCCTGTACCTGTCTCTTAGTATCCTCAATGATATTGTCTGCCTTTGTCTGGGCATCTGCCAGGATGGCGTCTTTGTTGCTGATGATCTTCTGGTATCTCTTGATCTCATCCGGTGTTTTCAGGCGGAGTTCTCTCAAGAGTTCTTCCAGTTCTTCTTTGTTCACTACGATCTTGGTGGTGGATAAAGGCTGGTATTTACAGCTTTCCACATACTCTTCGATTTCTTCAATGATCTGTTCAATTCTGCTGCTCATTTTGTTTCTCCTTACTGTATTTTCTGAAATGTATCCTTTTCTTCTTGTCTGACTTTGCCTGCGTATTTCTCTTCCACGCAGCGGATCACATACTCCGGAACAAATTTGGAGATGTCCGCGCCGAAAGAAGCAGCTTCCTTCACTGTGGTGGAACTTAAGTACGCATACTGAAGGCTGGTCGTCAAAAACATCGTATCTACATCCGTTGCCAATACCCGGTTGGTCTGCGCCATCTGCAGCTCGTATTCAAAATCTGTGATAGCCCTCAGCCCCCGGATGATCACCTTCGCACCGCAGCTTCTGGCAAAGTTTACAGATAACCCGTCGAATGAAGTGATGGTCACATTGGGGATATCTGCAGTTATGTTCTCTAATATATTAACACGTTCCTCTACAGAAAACAACGGACTTTTTACAGAATTATTCAAAACTCCCACGATCACTTCATCAAACAGCGCCGACGCTCTCTTGATGATATCTAAATGTCCGAATGTAGCAGGATCAAAACTGCCCGGATAAATCGCTCTTACCATGCCGCCTCCATGCCTTTCTTTATAAATATGTGCATATTTGTCTTATACTTTTTTTCTTTTACTACGGTAAACCCGTATTCTTTCAGATAATCAAATCCTGTCTCCAAAGAGGCTTCCACCACGATCAGAGTATCCTCTGTAATATAGTCTGCATCTTTTAAGACCTCCAGGACCTGCTTTTCCAGTCCCTGTCCATAGGGAGGATCCATAAAGACACAGTCAAACGGCTCTTCCCCTTCCAAAAGAGAAAGCGCCGCAAACACATCCCGGTTATACAGGGCTGCCCGGTCCGAAAGCCTGGTAAAGGCAAGGTTTTCTCCGATCACAGCCGCTGCCTTCCTGTTTTTCTCTATAAACGCACAAAAATCTGCCCCCCTGCTTAAAGCTTCAATACCGATCCCGCCGCTGCCAGCAAAAAGATCCAGAAATCTGCTCTGGCACAGATAAGGCTGGAGCATATTGAACAGGGTCTCTTTGATCCTGTCTGTGGTAGGTCGGGTCTCCAGACCGGGGATGGTCTTCAGGGGCATACTTTTTGCACTTCCTGCAATTACTCTCATAAATTCTTCTGTCCTTCTATTTTTATCTTAAAAAGCCAAATCCGCTTTTAATGATTGAGCCGGTAATCCAGGTCTCCGTTTTCCAGTCCCAGTATGAGAGATTCTGCTGTGGCAATATTGGTCGCTATGGGAATATTATACTGGTCACAGCACCTGGAAATCTGGTATACATCCGGCTCTTTCGGATCGATCATCGCCGGATTGTAAAAGAAGATCACCAGATCGATCTCTCCCCGCTCGATCATCTCTGTAAACTGTTTATCTCCGCCCATGCTCCCGGGCAGGAATTTGTGAACACGCAGATTTGTTGCTTCTTCAATTCGTCTTCCTGTGGTCCCTGTGGCATAGATTTCATGCTTTGCCAGAATATTTTTATAGGCTATGCAGAAATCCTCGATCAGGGCTTTTTTACTATTATGTGCTATAATTCCAACGTTCATCTACACCAATCCTTATTTTTTATATTTAGAAAGAAAACACTTCTCCTGCCTTCCATTGTATATCAGAGATATTATAGCAAAAACACCAACCCTTGGCAATTAATTTTTAATATTTTATACATTTTTTACAAAAATTATCATTTTCCTATTTATCTCTCTGCATGAAAAATTTTTCTGAGCCTCTATTGTAATACAATTCACATAATTTGTCAAAATTTGAAAGAACTTCTAGGGTAAAAAAGAAGCAGCTTCATATACTATCACTGCAACACAAAAACAAATTCCAAAGGAGGAACGACACATGTCTAACAGTAATTCTTCTAACAAAGCAGCAGTACCAGAAGCAAAGGGTGCATTAAACCGCTTCAAATATGAAGTTGCCAACGAACTGGGAGTACCTCTTACCGATGGCTACAACGGAAACTTAACTTCCAAACAGAACGGATCTGTAGGCGGCTATATGGTCAAAAAAATGATCGAGGCACAGGAAAGACAGATGTCCGGAAACGGCGGCGGAATGCAGCAGTATTAATTTTTTTCAGACAGGAATAAAACCGTTATTGCTGTAATGAAAAAATCAGGGCAGGAGTGCAGCACTTCTGCCCTGTAATTTTTTCTCATCAGCCGCAGTCCGGTCTGCCTTGTCATAGCAAGGCAAAATACTCCAGAGCAAAAAAACTTCCCCGCATCCGGCACTGCTGCCGATGAGATACAGGGAAGTCTTTCGTAACATTTATTAATTGGAACTCTATTACACTTGAAACTTGAATTAAAAACTTCTGTTGCTTATAACTCTACTTTTCTTCCGCCTTCTACGAACTCGCCGTTGATCACATAATAAGCGGCATGTTCTTCCGGCTTTACATAGATCTGAATCTCTTTTACGTCAGATTCTTTCTTTCCTGTCTCTTCTGCCCACGCTTTCTTTGCGTTTGCTTTGATGTCATCTAAATTATATTCTGCACCTGCGAACTGAATGTATACGGTCTCTTTTACTGCAGCTGGCTTTGCAGCGGCTGTCTTTTTCGCAGCAGCTCTTTTTGCCGGCGCCTTTTTTGCAGGTGCTGCTGTTGCAGCGGTTTCTTTCTTTACTTCTTCAGTCTTAACCGGAGTTGTCTTCTCAGCGGCTGCTGTTGCCGCCTTGGCTGTTTTTCTGGTTGCCATATTTTTCTCCTCCTCTAATCTTCCAACTCTAAATGTCTTCCCTATCATAAACCTTTTTTTTGAATTTTTCAAGTTTTTCTCACAATACTTTTTCGCTCTATCACAATATTTAACAAAATTGCCAGGTGTTTCTTTACAATCCAGGTGTTTCCAAACGGTCTTTGGCATAGGATTCCAGGCAGTCCTTCAGCCGTTCATTCTGCTCCAGCGAAAGCTCCGGATCCAGGCTTAAGATAGTTCCCGCAGCCTCTCCTGCCTGCTTCAGCACCTCTGCGTCCTGGAAAATATCCGCGATCTTAAAGTCCATCAGTCCGCTCTGGCGGATCCCCAGAAAGTCTCCCGGTCCCCTCAGCCGCAAATCCTCCCCGGCAATGAAAAAGCCGTCGTTGGACTTTACCAGGATTTCCAGCCGCTCCTTAGTCTCCGAATCCTCTGTGCCCTGTATGAAAATACAGTAGGACTGATGCTCTCCCCTTCCCACTCTTCCTCTCAGCTGGTGAAGCTGTGCCAAACCGAACCTTTCGGCATTTTCTACCAGCATGACTGTGGCGTTGGGTACATTGACCCCCACCTCAATGACTGTGGTAGACACCAGGACCTGGATCTCATTTGCCGCGAAAGCTTCCATGATCTGATTTTTCTGGGAAGGCTTCATACGTCCGTGCAGATATGCCACCTGGATTTCGGGAGGGAAGGCTTCCTGAAGCCTTCGGCTGTAATCCAGTACATTTTCTGCCTCTAGCCCTTCGCTCTCCTCCACCATGGGACAGATCACATACGCCTGGCGTCCTTCCTGCACCTGCCGTTCTATAAAAGAATAGGCTTTCTCCCGGTAGGAAGTATTGACCACACAGTTCTTAATAGGAAGCCGCTTTGCCGGCAGCTCATCCATAATGGAAATATCCAGGTCGCCGTACAGGATGATCGCCAGCGTCCTGGGGATGGGCGTGGCGCTCATAACCAGCACATGGGGCTTCTCTCCTTTTTTCCAGAGATCTTCTCTTTGATTCACCCCGAACCGGTGCTGCTCGTCTGTGATGACCAGCGCCAGATTCTCATAGGATACCTTCTCCTGGATCAGGGCATGTGTCCCGATGATCAGCTTTGCCTTTCCCTGCGCGATTGCCGCATACCGCTCCCGCTTCTCCTTTGCCGTATTGGAACCGGTCAGAAGCACTGCTTCCCAGGGAAGTCCCTGTTCTTCCAAAAGTCTGCACAGTCCCTCATAGTGCTGCTTTGCCAGGACCTCGGTAGGCGCCATCATGGCTGCCTGGTATCCGTTTGCCGCAGCCAGGATCATTGCCAGAAAGGCGATGATGGTCTTTCCGCTTCCCACATCTCCCTGGACCAGCCGGTTCATCAGCCCTGTCCCGGTCATATTGGTCTCAATCTCATTCCAAACCCGCTTCTGGGCATTGGTCAGCGGGTACGGCAGGGATTCTATGACGGTTTCCGTTTCCCACACAGGCTTGATGGAAAAAGAGCTGACGCAGTCCTGGCTCCTTTCCTTCATCCTGCGCACTGCCAGAAGGAAAAAAAGGAATTCGTCAAAGACCAGCCGCTTTCTTCCCAGATACAATTCCTGCCGGTCTTTGGGAAAATGGATATGGGTGACTGCATAATTATATTCTGCCAGCTGATAATGATTCCTCAGTTCTTCCGGCAGGTACTCCCGGACCATCTCCCGTTCTTCTAAGATCTGTTCCATGGTCTTGACCATGAATTTATTCGTGAGCCCTTTGGTCAGCCCATAAATAGGATACAGCCTGTGTACCAGCTTCTCATACTGGTCTCTGGAGAAAATCTCCGGATGCTCCATGGTCAGCCGTCCCCGCTTCTCAGCTACAGTTCCCCGGAAAATATAGATGCCGCCCGGCTTTAAGGTATTTCTTAAAAAAGGCATGTTATACCAGGTCAGATGCAGGGCGCTTCGCTCATCCCGCAAAGTGGCTGTGACCACCGTCAGCCGCCCGGTCTTCTTCATCCCGATCCGCTCTGTGATCCTCCCGGTCACTGCCGTCTTTTTCCCCGGCTGCGCCAGGGATACGCTGACCGGTTCCTGGTATTCGTCATAATCTCTGGGATAATACCGGAGAAAGTCTCCCACGGTAAAAATTCCAAGCTTTCCCAGAAGCTTTTCTGTTTTCTCTCCGATGCCCTTCAGGCTCCGGATGCTGTCCTGTTCTCTCATTCTCACTCTCCGCATTCAGCCGGAAAAGGTGCCGCGCAGATCTGTCTGCACAGCACCTTTTCCTTACACAGCACAGCGGACTTTCCTTTTCCCCGCTGTCTGCTTCTTTGTATCACAATTCCTCTTTTATTCTACTGAAATCACATAGTAATAGATCGGCTGTCCGCCTTCATTGATCTCTACATCCAGATCCGGATAAGCCTCTTCCAGGCGGTCGGCAAGCTTCTGCGCGTCTTCTTCTGTCACATCGCTGCCATAGTAGATACTGATGATCTCAGATTCTTCATCTGCCATGGCTTTTACCGTCTCAGCTGCCGTATCCTCAATCCCTTCACCTACCGCAAGGATTCCGTGATCGCCGATTCCCATGATATTGCCCTGGCGGATTTCCTTATCGTCAATCTTCGTATCCCGGACAGCGTAAGTGATCTGTCCGGTCTTCACATTGCCCATGGCTTCCATCATTTCCTCCGTATTTTCTTCTACGCTCTTGTCCGGCACATAGGAAATCAGCGCTGTGATTCCCTGAGGAATGGTTTTGGTGGGGATCACCACAATATTTTTATCCTCTGTCAGATCCCGCGCCTGGTTAGCTGCCAGGACAATATTTTTGTTGTTTGGCAGGATGAAAATCGTTCTGGCGTGTACGTGAGAGATTGCCTGGAGCATATCTTCTGTACTGGGATTCATGGTCTGACCGCCCTCAATAAGATAATCAGCCCCCAGCTCACGGAAGATCTCACCCATGCCGTCTCCTACCGACACAGAGATAAAGCCTACTTCCTTCATTTCCTTCTTTGCTTCTTCTGCCTGCTGCGCAGCCAGCTTCTCTGCTTCCTTGATCACCTTCTCATGATGCTCCAGACGCATATTGTCAATCTTCATATTGGAAAGCTGTCCATACGTCAGCGCCCTCTGGATTGCCATACCAGGATCGTTGGTATGTACATGAACCTTCACGATCTCATCGTCAGCCACTACCACCAGGGAATCTCCTATAGACATCAGGTAATCCTTAAAATCTGTCTCCGCCTGTTCGCCGAATTCCTTTTCCAGCATGATGATAAATTCTGTACAGTAACCGAATTTAATCGAACTCTCTTCTGCCGGTACCGGTTTCACCGTTACGACCGTCTGGGGCTTTTCAAAATCCATGGAGATTTCTTTTCCCATGTATCCGTCAAAGGCGCCCTTTAAAACCTCTACAAGTCCCTGTCCGCCGGAATCCACCACGCCCGCTTCTTTTAAAACAGGAAGCATATCCGGCGTCTTTGCCAGAACTGCCTCTGCCTCTGCGATCACATCAGTAAAGAAAGCTTCCAGGCTTTCACTCTCCTCTGCGATCTCCATAGCCTTTTGGGCAGCTCCCTTTGCCACTGTCAAAATGGTGCCTTCCTTCGGCTTCATAACAGCCTTATAGGCAGTCTCCACACCTTTTTCAAATGCCTTTGCGAATGCCTGCGCGTCAATCTCCTGATACTGCTCAATGGTCTTTGTAAATCCTCTTAAAAGCTGGGAAAGAATAACGCCTGAATTTCCTCTCGCCCCTCTTAAAGAACCGGATGAGATCGCCTTTGCCAGGGTCTTCATATCCGGATCGGAAAGAGCATTGACCTCAGATGCTGCTGACAGGATCGTCAGTGTCATGTTGGTCCCTGTGTCTCCGTCAGGAACAGGAAAAACGTTCAGTTCATTGATCCACTCTTTCTTTGCCTCCAGATTCTTGGCGCCTGCCAGAAACATGCGTCCAAGGATTTTTGCGTCAACAGTATTTGTATTCAAAACAAATTTCCTCCTTAATTAATCAATAACTCTAACGCCCTCTACAAGGATATTGATTTTCTCAATGGTCAGACCGGTAAATTCCTCTACCCTGTATTTTACATTGCTGATCAGGTTGTCCGAAACAGCCGAAATACTCACGCCGTAAGCTACGATCACATGGAATTCCAAAGTGATCCTGTTATCTGCTATGCTTACATTGATCCCGTGCTTTAAACTGTCTCTTTTCAGCAGTTTCACAAGTCCGTCCTTCATACTGACGGCAGCCATTCCCACGATCCCGAAACATTCGACTGCTACGCTTCCAGCATAAGTGGCGATCACGTCTGTGTCAATGGTAATCTTTCCTAATCCTGTATCTACAAATCCATTCATGCACGGACACCTCCATACTTTTTATTTATTGCTATTCTAACATATCTTTCCCAAAAACGAAATAATAATTTAATTTTTTTGCATTTTTACTTGCAAAATACAAAATCATCTGTTAAAATAACTATTGTTGTGAGTTCGCAATAAGGACTTATCTTATGTTTAAGGAGGTGCTACCATGGCAAAGTGCGCAATTTGTGAAAAAGCTGCTCATTTCGGAAACAATGTGAGCCATTCTCATAGAAGAAGTAACAAGATGTGGAAATCTAACATCAAGTCTGTAAAGGTTAAAACAGAAAGCGGAAACGCTAAAAAAATGTATGTTTGTACTTCCTGCTTAAGAAGCGGCAAAGTAGAAAGAGCTTAATATTTCGTTGACTCATAAGACGACCCTGTCCCATGGACAAGGTCGTTTTTTTTCAACAGCAAAACAGATTATAGCCTGCCAGGAGACACAGAGCTGCCACTACGATCATAAAAAAGGATTTCGGAAAGATCAGAGCAAGGAACAGCCCCACCCCCACGCAGAACAAAGCCAGCCCGCAGACCCGACGCATGCTTTCTGTTCTCCTTTCACAGAGTCCTTCCCTCCATTATATGCAGAAAAGCTTCTGCCGATTCCCGGTCAAAAGCTTTTCTCATGCGGATCAGTCTTGTGTTTCTTCTTTCTCTGTCTTTTCTTCCTCTGTTTCCTTTTCTTTTGCTGCCGCGCTTTCTGCGGCACTGCTCAGGATGTCTCCATCCTTCTTATCCGTAAATTTGTTCAGGAAGTCGGGCACCATATCCAGGATCTTGGTAAGCCCATCCTGATTTTTAATGTTTACCAGTTTGGTCACACCATTGGAGATCACCAGAACTGCACTGGGGGAAACCTTGCCTCCCATACCGCCGCCGCCGTTGTTCTTCTTTTCTCCTGAAAAAGCGCCTGCGCCCACTGCAAAGGAAACGTCCACCAGAGGCAGGATAATGGTATCACCCACCGTGATCGCCTCTCCTACTACGGTCTTGGTTGTTATGAAACTGTCCATGCCCTTGAACAGGGATTCTACGGTGGACTGAAAGTTGTTTTCTGAAGCCATATCTGGTTCCTCCTTAATGTTGTTTGTATTTTCTTATGATAAATCGGATATCCTGGTTCCGAAACAGCCGGAAAGCTGCCGCCGCCATACAGATTCCGTATATTCTGCCTTTTGCCTGTATCTCTCCCTCCAGGATCTCTTTGTCAAAGTATGGCTCTATGATAAGATTTTCTCCATAAAGGGGATAAAATATGCCGGCAGCCGCAAGAATCTCTCCTGTAGTACAGGGATCTTCTGTCCCAAATGCGATCCTGCCCCGAAGCTTTCTGGGTTTTATATGCCGCAGCAGCCCTTTTGTCTCCTGCACGACTGCCCTTTTTGCACCCTGGAACTGGCTACTTTCCCAGAGTTCCCTGATCTGTTCTATCTTATCACAGATCCTGGCAGCTGTTAACCGGAAATTTTTCAGGGCGCCGCTGATCTTTTTTGGCACAGCCAGGATGGTTCTCAGGATCTTTTTCAGATTTTCCCAGAATTTCCTGACTGGATTTTTCTTCCCCCGCTGCCTTTCTCTTTCTCCCTTCCCGGGATCTTCCATCCGGGAAAGGGAGGACTGCTCGGTTTCTGAGATTTTCTCCTGGGTTTTCGTAATCTCGGGAGCATCGGACTGACCCAAGACCTCCTGTGCTGCCGTTACCTCAGGTTTTTTCTGGTCTTCCTTACTTTTTTTCTTCTTCGCTTTTTTCTCTGCCGCTTTTTGCCGGATCCCTCTGCACTTTCTGAAAAACGCTGCCGCCTGTTTTGCGGAGATACCCAGGATCCTTACCGAATACTCGGTTTTTCCCCTGCGGCTGTCATATCCTGCGTGAAACCAGACCAGACGCATCAGCCAGGATATGGTAATTTTCCCCTGGTAAAAAGAATCCGTTCGCTCCCCTTCCATCCGGTATCGCACCGGAGCAAACAAAAGGGCAAGCACTGTCAGCAATACCAATGCCAGCAGGATCAGCAGCAGGATTCCAATAATTTTTAATATGCCCAACAAAATATGTAGTACAATCATACTGTCACCTGCCGTCCTCGATCTCCTTTTCCAGCCATTTCCGCACAGCAGCAGTGCCGGTGCTTTCATAGGTCTTCTGGACCAGCGTCTGCACCATCTCCAGAGCCTCCCCATAGCCCCGGCACAGCCCTATAATCATAGGACAGTTTCTCCTGCGCGCCTTCTGCATCAATTCATTGGCTGAAAAAATCTCCAGCTGATTGGCAGGATTCACCGCCAGGGTAATGAGATAGACATCCAGAACGCCTGCTCCTGTATTGATTTTCCGGATGAGCTGTTTTTTCTTCTTTTTTGCATTATCGCCAACATATAGCTTCTTATACCAGTTCAACATATGATTTATTCCTGTAACCGCTCCTCGATTGCCTTTACTACAGATTCCAGAACCTTAATTCTGGCATAATATTTGCTGTTTCCTTCTACAATGATCCAGGGCGCATAGGAGGTGGAAGTCTTCAGGATCATTTCATTGACTGCTTCCTCATACTGATCCCATTTTTCCCTATTGCGCCAGTCTTCATCTGTGATCTTCCAGCGTTTTTCCGGATTCTCCATGCGCTCATTGAAACGCCGCTCCTGCTCGTCTTTATCAATCTGAAGCCAGAACTTTAAGACAATCGCTCCGGAATGGGCGAGGCTGGCTTCCATATCATTCATTTCTCTGTAAGCTCTCTGCCATTCTTCTTTGGTACAGAATCCCTCGATCCTCTCCACCATGACCCTGCCGTACCAGGTCCTGTCAAAAATCGTTATATGACCTGCCTTTGGCATGGATCTCCAGAATCTCCAGAGATAATGATGGCTCTTCTCCGTGGCATCCGGCGCCGCTGTAGGGCTTACCACATAGCCTCTCGGATCCATGGCTTCTGTCAGACGCTTGATGGCTCCGCCCTTTCCGCCTGCGTCCCAGCCCTCAAATCCCAGAACAACGGGAATCCTTCTCCGGTACAGCTCTCCGTGGAGAAGGCTCATACGGTCCTGAAGCTTCTTCAGCTTTTCTTTGTATTCTTCCTTTGTATAGGAAAGGGTCAGATCCGCTTTGCTCAAAACAGAAGAATCCAGTCCGTTTCCGAAATCCTCCGGACTTTGCACCTTCTGTTGGCTGTCCTTTGCACTGCTTTCTTTGGCAGCTTTCTGCGCCTTCTTTTCTTTTACCTTTTCCTCCAGAATGCGGATGACCTCGGCAAAGATCTTTGCTGTAGCAAACCGTCTGTCCTCTGCCTCCACAATGGTCCAGGGTGCGCAGGCGGTCTCTGTCTTCTCCAGCATCTCCTCATTCATGGCTTTGTATCCGTCATAATCTTTATTTCTCTTTAAATCCTCGTCATTGACTCTCCATGCTGTTTCTTTGGAATGGAGCAGTTTTTCAAAGCGTTTTTTCTGTTCCTTTTTGCTGATGTGGAGGAACAGTTTGATCAGCACTGTGCCATCGTCTGTCAGGGCTCTCTCAAAGGTATTGATCTCCTGATAAGCATAAGCCAGCTCTTCCCTGGACATTTTCTTATCAAAGCGTTCTACCGACACCTTCCTGTACCAGCTGGTATCAAAAATCGCGATCCGTCCTTTTTCCGGCGTTTTTATCCAGAAACGCCACAGAAACGGATACATGCGTTCTTCCTCATTTTCTCCCTTGATGGCAAATACTTCAAACCCTCTCGGATCCAGAGGATGGATCAGTTTATTGATCTGGACCCCTTTACCAGATGCACCAAACCCCTCAAAAACTACGATCACCGGAATCCCCAGCGCCTTGCACTCTCTCTGCAGTCTGGCAAGCGCAGGCTCCATTTCCTCCATTTTCTGCTGATACTCTTCTTTTTCAAGCTTCCTTGTCAAATCGATCTGTTCCAGCATACGTTCACCTCCATACTTTCTCCCTTTTATCTTCTCCATATTTTGGATTTTATAACAGAAAAAGGACCGGAAAGCTCCAGTCCCTTCTCTCATCACAAAAAGCCCCTGCCTTCTGCAGGCTTCGTGATCCTTAAAAATACTTCCTGCTGCCCCACAGATTTGCTTTTTTCAAATCCAGGTACTCATTGTAAGCCTTTTCCAGAATTTGTTTTTCATTTGAAAAACGTAAAAGGTGGTAAGCCTCATGGAATTTGTAAAAACCGGAATCTACGAAGTATTCTTCTCTCTGAGGTCTGCTGTAATAGCTGCTGGCAGACATCAGATACCAGTAAACCTCTTTTTCCACTGTGTCCTCCGGCACACAAAAACTATACTGGCTTTTCCCCACATACTTAATGATGTTTGCGGTTACGCCTGCTTCTTCTTTTACTTCTCGCAAAGCTGTCTCTTTATAGTCTTCGCCTTTTTCTACTGTTCCCTTGGGAAGTACCCAGCCCTCATATTTGTGCTTATAGGACTTGTACAAGGTCAGTATCTTTCCTCTATATATTACCACCCCGCCACAGCTTGTTGCTTCGATCATTTTGCATATCCTCCTGCTTACGGCACTAGAAGCTGTGCCTGCGTTGTGTTTCCTTGGCATTAGTATACCTCTTTTTAAAGTCAGGCGCAAGAAATTTAACACTTTGTCTCAGTAATAAAAGGCATTAAAAATCTCATGGGCAATGGGCACTGCCACTGTACTTCCCGTCCCTGCACCTTCTGCGATCACTGCCACTGCAAGATCCGGGTCTTCGACATTGGAAAATCCTACAAACCAGGAGTGTGTCCTGATTTCTCCGCTCTCTCCGTAATACTCCGCAGAGCCGGTCTTTCCTGCCGCGGAATAGGCTTCTCCTGCCAGCTGTGTCCCGGTTCCCCGGTTTACCACTTCCACCATAAGGGATTTCAGTATGGAAGCTTCCTCCTGGGACAAAAGCTGTTTATAAACCGAAGGCTCTGTACTCTTGACCACGTCTCCGCTGACGGTCTCCACATGATCGGTATAATAAGGCTGCATCAGCTTTCCGTCATTGGCAATGGCACTGGTCAGAAGCGCCATATACATAGGAGAAACCAGGGTGTTTCCCTGTCCTATGGAGGTCTGCATCATCAGGGGATTCCCCGGATGATCGCCCAGGCTGAAGCTGCTCTTTCTGTAATCCAGAGGAATGGGAAGCTTGGCATTAAACAGCAGTTCATTGGCAGTCTTCTCCAGCCTGGAAGCTCCCAGATCCAGACCGATCTGCGCAAAGGCAGAGTTGCAGGACTCTGCAAAAGCCGTGGTAAAATCTTCTGTCCCGTGAACTTCCCCGCCGAAACAGGGAATGGTATGACCGTCCACAGTAATGCTGCCCTCACAGGTATAGCTGAATCCGTCAATGGTCCCGTGCTCTCTGAGGTAAGCTATGGTATCTACCAGCTTAAAGATGGATCCCGGCGGATAAGCGCCCTGGGCAGCCCGGTTCAGCAGGCTGCTGTTGGAGGAATCGCTGACCAGATAATCCCAGTCTGCCGCTACTGTATTGGGATCAAAATCCGGCTTGCTGACCGATGCCAGCACTGCGCCTGTCTGCGGATCCATTACCACAACTGCTCCATTATAGTCTCCAAGGGCATTGTAGGCTGTCTGCTGCAGCTTTGCGTTTAAAGTGGTGACGACTGTATCCCCGGGGTTTTTGTATTCCATGATCTCATTTTTCACCTGGTCGATATAGTCGTTATGTGAAGTCATAAGAGCAAAATTCTCTAGAGATTCAATTCCGCTCTTTCCGTTGGAATCATATCCAACCACATGGGCAAAGACACGGTTGTAAGGATAAACTCTGGTCTCATTGCCCTCCTCATCGGTCTGGGTATATGCCAGGGTCTCACCGTCTGCCGAGAGAATACTTCCCCTGGTCACACGGTCCTCAAACTGGTCCTGGCGGGTATTATAGGGACTGCTGATCACCTCTTCCCTCTGCCAGCCGTTGAAATAGACCATATAAGCCCCCAGGGAGATAAAGAGAAGCACAAAAAAGTAGCTGACTATAGAATATTCCCTGTTGACCGCTTTTTTTGCCTTTTTTCTCTGCTTTCTCAGGCGTTCTTCTTCTATTCTCTGCTGCCTGTCATTTTTTCTCTCTTTGCTTTTCAAATTCATCGTCCTCATCTTCTCTTAATATATACAATCCCTGAATGATGGCGATCAGAATGATCGTACTGAGCACGGAGCTTCCTCCGTAGCTGACTAAAGGCAGGGTGATTCCTGTCATAGGGATAAATTTGGTCACGCCTCCGATGGCGAGAAATACCTGAAAACCGTATTCCACACCCAGTCCCAGGGAAATCAGCTTATAAAAACGTTTCTTGATCTTCAAAGATATATTGACGACCAGAAGGAACATGCTCATGCAGATCAGAATCATGCAGATGGCAAACAGTCCTCCCAGTTCTTCGCAGATGGCTGCGAACATATAGTCCTGCTTGACAAAGGGGATCATCTCCGGAGATCCCTGGCAAAGCCCCATGCCGAACCATCCGCCTGTACCGATGGCAAACAGCCCCTGTACGATCTGATAGCCGGAGGTCTGGTACACAGAAAAAGGATCTCTCCATGCCACGACTCTCTGCCGTACATGGGAGAAAAGGAAATACGCCGCTACGGCGGCGCCGCAGCCGCTCCCAAGCCCGGCAAGCAGGTATGCCGGCTTCTTGGTCGCCACATACAGCATCACCACATAAGTGATAAAAAAGATCACCGCGCTTCCCAGATCCTTAGACAATACCAGGACCAGCACAAAGGCAGCCGCCACCGCAGTGGTGATCACATGATCCTGAAACGTGGCTTTCTTTTTGTACAGCCTGCTGGCAGCAAAAAATACGAATATGATCTTTACAAATTCGGACGGCTGGAATACAAAGAAGCCCAGATTAATATTCAGCTTGGCTCCGTTGACATCCGCGCCGAACACCAGCACCATCAGAAGCAGCGCAAGTCCTGCCGCCGCATAAAACCAGGTCCATTTCTTCAAAAACTGCATTTTCTTGATCATGACCGGAATGATAATGGCGATCACGGTGGATGCTGCCAGGATCAGAAACTGCCTCAGCGCTGAGTCAATATCCAGCCGGGCGATCATAATAAATCCTATGGACAAAAGCATGCACATATGGTTCAGCAGCAGGATCGATGCATTCTTATAAAAAATGCGGTACAGTACCTGGACTGCAAGATAATACAAAAGGAGCGCTCCGAACAGATAGATCACTTTCAGCTCCTGTGTATTCAGAAAGATCACAAGAAAAGCAACAAAATCAAGGAAAGCGATCAGCAGAAGCTGTTTCCTCATAATCGATCGTTTATCGTAATCATCTTCGTACCGAAACACCCAAAAGCTCTCAAAGGTGTAGAGCAGAATAATGATCAGCAGAAGATATTTGGAAAGTTCAATAATGATATTAAGCACTTTTTCACCTACTCCACGCCCCGTTTCCAGTGACCTTTGGTAAACATACCGTCACTGTGTGCGGGGATTTTCTTTTCAATTTTCTCTCCTCCGGCTTTGTAAGCAGCTGTAAACAGTTCCAGAAGTTCTCTGGTCCTTTCCGCGCTTTCCCATGTAAAGTTCATGCGCAGCGCCTTGATATCCAGTGCATGGATCGCCGAAGCTTCCTGCAGCAGTCCGGTGGGAACGCTGTTGTATATCACATTATAACAGAAATCACAGCAGGTTTGTACCCTGAAATTCTGTCCGTAACGATCTTTCAGCTCCACAAAGCCCGGTGTGTGACTGCAGGTTCCGCAGGTCTTTTTGATGCACTGAGCAGAGATCATCATGGGATAATAGCCGTATACGATCAGTTCACTGTTTTCACATGCCTTTCCCCGGATTTCCCCTTCTTTCAGCTCCAGCGGCACGGTGGTCCGCTTTACGCCAAGCGTCTCCAGAAATGCCTGCGCCCGGTCATTGAAACTGTAGACGGAATAATCGCACACGGCCTGCTCCAGCAGACCCAGCTTTTTGAGCCAGCCCAGCTCCTCCAGATTTCTCACAAGGAATCCCCGGATCCTGTCCTTTGCCTCCTGAAAATAATCTTTCAGGAAGTCCAGGGCATCTTCTCTCGCTATATAAGGCAGGGCAATATAAAATTCTTTTCCCTGATCCTGCGCCTCTTTTTGGGCACGGTCCGCTTCCTCTGAAAACTTCTTAGCAGAGAACATGGAAACGCTGCAGTAGATACCGGCGATTTCAGGGAATTTCAAAGCCTCCCGAAATTGTTCCCAGGTTTCGACAGAGACAGAAAGCGGCTTTGATGCCTGCCGTTCTTCTCTCTTACAGGAAACACCGGGATTTCCTTTGGTCTGCGGTCTCTGCGGAAGTGATCTCCTAAATTGTTTCAGATACTCCTGCTGAAGCTGCAAAAGTCCTTCCCGTCTCATCTGATTCAGGTCCTGCATGGGAAGGAAGCCTGCCTCATCGGTCACCACCTCCAGGTCCGCAAACGCAAAAGGGGTCTGTCCTGTCTTTTCCAGCTGCTGCCGGATGCGCTCTGCAGACAGAGGCTGCTTCTTCGCCCGCTCCGCCGCAGGTCCGGTTACCTGCACATGGGTATTGCCGAAATCTAAATCCAGTATAGCAGGAGAATCTGCAAACAGGATAAAATTCCCATGAATTTTTTCTTTCTTTTTTGTATCCAGATATTCTTTTTTCAGTCTGGCGAACAGGGCTTCATTCCTGGCTGTCCGCACATTCTCTTTTCTGTTCTGCTCCTTTTGATTGACCGCTGCTATCATCTGCGGACCGTTGTGGACCTGATAATACCCCCTGGAAAATCCGTCTCTCTGATAAAGGTCCAGAAGTTCCTGCCGGTCCTCTTCCTTCACATTGTAACCTGCCGGATTTTTTTCATACAGATCCAGATACTTTCTGTAAACAGAAGTCACTCCAGCCGCATATTCTGCCCGCTTCATCCTTCCCTCGATCTTCAGGGAAAAGACGCCGGCATCCAGAATCTGGGGGAGAAGATCTATGGTGCACATATCCTTAGGACTTAACAGATAGGCGCGGTCTTTGCCGTTTAAGGGCTTTTTGTTTTCATAGGCTGTATAAGGAAGCCTGCAGGGCTGCGCGCACCTGCCCCGGTTCCCGCTCCTTCCTCCCAGCATACTGCTAAACAGGCACATGCCGGAATAACAGTAGCACAGGGCGCCATGGACAAAGCTTTCGATCTCCATGCCTGTGGCATCATAAATCTTCCGGATTTCCTTTAAGGAAAGCTCCCTGGCTGTCACCACCCGGCTGGCTCCCGCTTCCTGGATCAGCCGGGCGCCTTGGGGACCTGTGATCGCCATCTGGGTGCTGGCATGGATCGCCATGCCCGGAAATTCTTTTTTGACAAAATCCAGCACTCCCAGATCCTGTACGATCACCGCGTCCACGCCTCTCTGGTAGCAGGGGGCAAGAAACTCATAGAGCTGATTCTCAAGCTCCCGGTTTTTCAGAAGGGTATTCACTGTCAGATATATCTTTTTTCCTTTCAGATGGGTGTAGTCTATGGCTTCCAGCAGCTGGTCCTGCTGGGGATTTTTTGCATATGCCCTGGCGCCGAACAGGCTCCCGCCGATATACACCGCATCTGCTCCCGCCTCGATGACCGCCTGCAGCCCTTCATAGGAACCGGCAGGCGCCAACAGTTCTGCTTTCATACGTTCTCTCACTTTCTTAAAACTTCCTAATAAAAAAGGGGCGGAACAAAATCTGTACGCCCCATCAAAGTCCATTACCGCATCTCATTTGTTACTCACTGGCAAGAAGCTCGTCCAACTCCTTTTCCAGCTCCGCTACCTTTGCCTCCAGCTGTGCGATCCTGCTGTCCTTCTCCGCTGTCTCCCTGGCTGTCCGCTCTCTTTCCATCTGCCCGTTTACCAGATCATGCTTCAGACCATACATCTCCTTGTCTTTGGTTTCCAGTTCCTCCTCATACATCTCAGCCTGCCGCTTTGCTTTGAAATAATCGTCGGCAATGTTCAGGCTCAAAAGGGTATGTCTGGTATCCTGAGGCTGTCTGTTATAGCCTGGGATCTCTGCCAGCTCTGTCATCTTTCCATTCATATATGCCGCTACCTTCTGCAGATACTCTTCGCTTTCATAACCGCTTAATGTAATGATCTTGCCTCCGATCAAAACCTGTACTGAATTCTTAACTGCCATTTGGGTCCTCCCATTTTATCTTACGGCACCGCAGGGTGGCACACTGCCTGTTCTGCCGCCGACTTGTATTCTTATGTTTATTATAATAGAATTTCAAGAAAAAACAACTGTTTTTTCCCAGCCTTTCTAAGGCTCCAGTCCCAGATGGCTGTAGGCAAGCTCCGTCACTGCCCGTCCTCTTGGGGTACGCAGAAGGAAACCATGCTTGATCAGATAGGGCTCATACACATCCTCGATGGTCCCTGCATCCTCTCCGACGGCTGCTGCCAGGGTGTCCAGCCCCACCGGCCCTCCGGCAAACCGCTGGATAATGGTGGTCAGAAGCAGACGGTCGATCTGATCCAGTCCATAACGGTCTACCTCCAGCAGATCCAGGGCAAAATCAGCCACCTCTTTGGTGATCCTGCCGTCATATTTCACCTGAGCAAAATCCCGCACCCGCTTCAGCAGCCGGTTGGCAAGCCTGGGTGTGCCTCTGGAGCGCCTTGCCATCTCCAGCGCGCCTTCCCGGTCGATCTTTACCCCCAGAAGCTTTGCCGAATGGATGATAATGGTCTGCAGCTCTTCCTCTGTATAAAATTCTAGATGGTGAACCACGCCGAACCGGTCTCTTAAAGGCGCGGTCAGAAGCCCCGCCCTGGTGGTGGCGCCTACCAGAGTAAACTTAGGCAGGTCCAGACGGATGGATCTGGCTGTGGCGCCTTTTCCGATCATGATATCAATGGCATAATCCTCCATAGCAGGATACAGCACTTCCTCTACCTGGCGGTTCAGGCGGTGGATCTCATCAACAAACAGTACATCATTTTCCTGGAGATTGTTGAGAATGGCAGCCATCTCTCCCGGTTTCTCAATGGCTGGACCGCTGGTCACCTTCATGTGGACGCCCATTTCGTTGGCAATGATGCCCGCCAGGGTGGTCTTTCCCAGTCCCGGAGGACCGTAAAAAAGCACATGATCCAGGGCGTCTCCTCTCTGCTTTGCCGCTTCTATATAAATTTTCAGATTGCTCTTTGCCTTTTCCTGCCCGATGTAGTCTTTAAAATACTGGGGACGCAGACTGCCTTCGGTCCTTAAATCCTCTTCTGTCACATCGGTGGTGATAATCCTCTTCTCCATACTCGTCCTCTCAGAACATATTCTTCAGTGCAGCCTTCAGCAAAAGCTCCACATTCATTTCCTGGGTGATCTCTACCTTCTTCACTGCCTTTAAAGCGTCCGCTCCGGAATAGCCCAGAGCTGTCAGCGCCTCCACAGCCTCTTTTCGCATATCGGAAAGTCCGGACATCTCCTGGGCATCGGCGCCCTGCAGATGCTCGGTCTTTTTCTCAAAGGCTTCCTCCAGGCTTAACTTATCCTTCAGCTCCAGGATCAGTTTCTGCGCTGTCTTCTTTCCGATGCCCGGCGCCCTGGAGATGGTCTTCACGTCGTCCGCTAATACGGCAAACCGCAGCTCATCTGCGGAAAGCCCGGACAATACGCCCAGGGCAGCCTTGGGTCCGATCCCGCTTACTCCTAAAAGCAGCTTAAAAGTGTTCAGATCGTCTCTTGTAAGAAACCCGAAAAGCTGCATGGCGTCCTCTCTCACATTCAGGTACGTGTGGATTTTCACCTGATCTCCTGTTCGCAGCGCTTTTTCTGCTGCCGCCATGGGCATGAAAATATTATAGCCCATACTGCCTGCCTCCAGAAGGATCCTGTCCTCCAGGATTTCCGCCACGGTTCCTTTTATATATGCTATCATATGCTCTTCCTTCCTGCTGTCCTTTTTAACACCTCTGCCGACAAAATGCCGATCAAAAGTCCTGTGACTAAACCGGCTATGAGAAGCGCCGGGAAATAATAAAGCAGCAGATTGCGATTCTCCAGCACGGCTGCTGCCACCAGGATCTGTCCTAAATTGTGGGATACGCCTCCTGCAATACTGACGCCTGCTGCAGAAATTCCCGACACCTTTTTCAGTAAAGCCATAGATGCAAGGCTGACTGCTGCACCGGCAAGACTGAACAAAATGGAAAACAGATTTCCAAAAAGGAAACCGATCACCAGGATCCGGATCAGGGACACTGCTGCCGCTTCTTTCCAGCTAAACGTATACAAAAGAAACACTGCCACCAGATTGGCAAGCCCCAGCTTCACGCCGGGAATCCCCGTAAATACGGGAAGAAGGGTTTCTATATATCCCAGGATGATCGCCACCGCAGCAAACAATCCCATACTCGCTGTTTTTTTCATCAGGTCTCTCCTTTACTGCACCATACTGTCAATCTGATCCTCCTGGGCATTTCCCACGATTTCCAGAATCACTTGATTGGGCAGGCATACAATGGTCTGCCCCTGCTCTTTGGCAGGTCCCTGGTGCATACACAGCTTATCCGGGCAGTCTGCCTCTATCATATTCACTTCACCGTCTCTGATCTCACAGACATTGGTTTCCCCGATGCGGATCACCTGGTCCTTTGACAGGTCGTATCTGCCGTATTCTGCTTTGTTTACCGTAATGACCAGCTGGGCATCCGGTGTACTGCCGAAAATTCCCAGCGTCCTTGGCACCAGCCAGCACAGAAAAGCTGCTGCAAGCACTGCACCCGCCAGGATCAGATCTTTTTTTTTCATTTCGCTTCTCCTGTTCTTGGTTGATGGAGGTTTCTCTTTTCCCTGCTGTACTCAACTGTACGCTGTTTCCTATCTTAACACACAGCAGTCCAAAATGCAAATATATGTTCTTTTTTCTAAAGATTCTCCCTGTCCGTGATTTCCGTATCCAAAAAGACTCGGGAGCCTGTGGCTCCTCTTTGCCCTTGGTACTTTCCCCGATAAGGATTTTGTGCCGTCTGATCCAGTTTTGCGAATACCAGCTGTCCCACTCTTCTTCCTGCTCTCAGCTCAATGGCACAGCGGTTGGCATTAAAAAGCTCCAGTGTGATCTCCCCCTGAAAGCCCGGATCCACCCAGCCTGCGTTCTGGATAAAAAGTCCCATCCTTCCAAGAGAACTTCTTCCTTCCACAAAAGCAGTCAGATCATCCGGAAGAGAGATGTATTCCATGGTGGTCGCCAGGACAAACTGTCCGGGAAGCAGCACATAGCGGTCTGATCGGATGGTCCTGTACGGAATTTTTTCCTCTAAAGTTACAATACCCGACGGAGAATCCTCGATCACGCCAAAAGTATTTCCCAGCCGGATATCCACGCTGGCAGGCTGGATCTGTCCCTCCTCCAAAGGTTCTATGGAAAGGGTTCTCTCCCAAAGCAGTCTTTGGATTGTTTTATCTGATAATATCATACGTTCTCGCCTCTTTCTGCATCTTTCTTTTCATAACTGTATATCTTTTCACAGATTTATTTCATTTCACGCTTTGTTTCATTTTATAGCTTGTTTTTTTGCAGATGCCTGATACAGCCATTTCCAAAGGGGAATCAATATCCCGGGCTTTGTAAAAAGCGCCCCGGCATCTTTGCGGGATGCCGGAGCGCTCTGCTCCATTCGGGAGAACCGCTGCAGCTTTTACAGACGGTCCGCCTATACAATGATTTTCCGCGGGCATATTTCCTTGCATTTTCCGCAGCTGATACATTTTTCAGGATCAATGTGCGCCAGATTGTCTGTCACCGTGATGGCTTCCTTCGGACACTCCTTCACACATTTCCTGCATCCGATACAGCCTGCTTCACAGGCATTCATAACTGCTTTGCCTTTTTCTTTGGAATTGCAGGCAACTGCCTGTTTCTGCTCATAAGGGATCAGCTCGATCAGCTTTTTCGGGCACTGGGCAACACATTTGCCGCATGCCTTACATTTCTCCTTATCTACTACCGCGATCCCCGCAACAATGTGGATCGCGTCAAAGGGACAGGCTTTTACGCAGGAGCCGTATCCCAGGCATCCGTAAGCGCATGTTTTTGAGCCGCCGTTCTGCATCTGGGCAGCCATTTTGCAGTCGTGCACGCCTGTATACTCATAACACTGACTGCTCTTTTCACAGTCTCCCGCGCATTTCACAAAAGCAGTCAGGCGGACAGCCTCCCCTGCCTCCTGTCCCATGATCTTTCCGATCTCTGCCGCAGCGGCAGCGCCGCCTACCGGACAGGCATTGATGGGAGCTTCACCTTTTGCGATAGCGGCAGCAAGACCGTCGCAGCCGGGATAACCGCAGCCGCCGCAGTTGTTGCCCGGCAGGGCTTCTCTTACCGCAATTTCTTTTTCATCTACTTCCACAGCAAATTTCTTTCCGGCAACGCCCAGGAACACTCCGATAAAGAGACCGACGCCGCCTACTAAAACTGCCGCGATGATAATACCTGTTACCATATTCTATGCCTCCTTATATAATTCCTGAGAAACCGAAAAAGGCAATCGCCATTAATCCGGCAGTCAGGAGCACATGAGGAAATCCCTGGAAATATTTGGGGATGTCATTGTACTCCATCTTTTCCCGCAGACCTGCCATTAAAACAATGGAAATGGTAAAGCCTAAAGCGGTGGAAAATCCGTAAACCACGCCTTCCAGCACATTGTATCCGTACTGCACGTTATTAAGAGCCACACCCAGAACGGCACAGTTGGTGGTGATCAAAGGAAGATATACCCCCAGACTTTCGTACAGAGCCGGCATCGACTTCTTTAAAAACATTTCTACAAACTGGACCAGCGCCGCAATGACCAGGATAAACACAATGGTCTGCATGTAGCTCATATCCAAAGGCATCAGGATAAATTTATAAACAAGGCTTGTTACAAAAGAAGCAAGGGTAATAACGAAGATAACCGCGCCTCCCATTCCCGCCGCTGTTTCGATTTTCTTGGAAACGCCGAAGAACGGGCACAGTCCCAAAAACTGGCTTAAGACAACGTTATTTACAACCGCTGCTCCAACTGCAATGATCAATAATTCTTTCATTGTCTTCTCCTCCCTACTTCTTTATTTCTGTATTGTCATAGAATTTGCCGGCACAGCCTTTGTTTCCGCAGGAAGCGCAGCCGCCTTCCATACAGTGTACCGGTTTCTGCTCTTCCTTCGGTTTCTTCTCCATGATCTTGGCACGGGCTGCTGCCAGAAATGCCAGCACAAAGAAGGCTCCCGGCGCCAGAATGAAGATGGTGGCTGGTTCGTAAGCACTGGGCATGATCTGCACGCCGAAAAGGGTTCCTGCACCGATCAGCTCACGGAACGCTGCCAGAATGGTGATGGACATGGTAAAACCAAGTCCCATGCCGATCCCGTCAAAGATGGACGCTACCGGTGTATTCTTGGAAGCATAGGATTCCGCTCTGCCCAGGATGATACAGTTTACTACGATCAGAGGAATATAAATCCCCAAAGAATCATACAGCGAAGGGATAAATCCCTGTAAAAGGAGCTGTACGATGGTTACGAAAGAAGCCACTACAACGATATAAGCAGGCATACGCACCTTATCAGGTATGATATTCCTTAAAAGAGAAATAAACAGGTTTGACATTGCCAGGACCACAGTAGTCGTCAGCCCCATGCCGATGCCGTTCATAGCCGCTGTGGTAACTGCCAGAGTGGGACACATACCCAGCACCAGCACAAAGGTGGGATTCTCCTTGATGATACCGTTATAGAGACGTTCTGCAGGTGTATTTGCTTTCATCTTAATTTCCCTCCTTCACATAGTTAAACGCACACAGCCCGGCATTGACACCGCCTGTAACAGCATTGGAAGTAATGGTAGCTCCGCTGATGGCATTGATCTGATCATCCCCGGACGCCCCTGTCTTTGTCACTTCAAATGCTTCTACATTTTTATTGCTGTACTGGTTTTTAAACTCATCCTTCTGGGCGTTCATGCCGAGACCTGCGGTCTCATTGATGGAAAGGATGGAAATACCGTTCATGGTTCCGTCCATCTGCACGCCCATGGAGAAGGAAATATCGCCGCCGTAGCCTTCTGAGGTGGTCATGTTAATGGCATATCCCAGGGTCTCCCCGGAAGCATCCTTTGCTTCCATGATCTCATTGACCGTCTGGGCAGTAAATCCGTTCTCAGCAAGGTACGCCGCGATCTCTGCATCCTCTGCCTCTACACAGACTTCAAAAGAATCCGCGTCTTCAAATACAGCCTGATAGGCTTCCTGCTTTGCCAGCTCTTCCTGCTGGGCAATGGGCTCTTTGGTAATCTCATAAACCAGACCCAAAAGTCCTCCCGCGACCAGGGTGATCACAGTCAGGATCAAAGTATCCTTTAAAATCGTATTCTTTTTCATGCTTTCTTCCCTCCTTTTCCGAAGGCTCTTGGCATGGTAAATCGTTCGATGATCGGCACTAACAGGTTACAGAAGATGATCGCATAGGAAACACCTTCCGCAGATCCGCCGAAGATACGGAAAAGACCGGTGAAAATACCCAGGCAGATACCGAATACGATCCGCCCCGTACTGGTAATAGGGGACGTTACATAGTCTGTCGCCATAAACCATGCGCCCAGCATAAGACCGCCGCTGCACAGCTGGCACAGAAGATAATAGAAATCCAGTCCGTGTCCTCCGAAAATCAGAGCAAATACACTGAACGTAAGAATATAAGCCACCGGGATCCGATAATCAATGATACCCTTAAGCAAAAGGATCGCCGCGCCGATCAAAATAGCCAGGGCAGAAGTCTCTCCGATGGTTCCCTGGATATTTCCGATAAACAGACTTAAAAGATCTACCGTCTCGCCGGATTTCATAGCTGCCAGCGGGGTTGCTCCGGATACAGTGTTCACAATATTTCCCCATGCGCTGTCCGGAACGGCAAAGTCTGTCATTCTGCCTGTAAAGCAGATCAGCAGGAAGCATCTGGCTGCAAGCGCCGGGTTCATAAAGTTCTGACCCAGACCGCCGAAAAGCTGCTTTACTACCAGGATGGCAAATACACCGCCCACCACTGGGATCCACCAGGGAGCGTTGGGAGGCAGGTTCAGCGCCAGAAGAAGTCCGGTCACCACTGCGCTGTAATCTTTGACCGTCAGTTTTTTATGTACAAATTTTTCATAAACTGCCTCGGTTGCCACACATACGGCAATGGAGATCAGAATCAGCAAAAGCGCGTTCGGTCCAAAGTTATAAACGCCGAACAAAGCTGCAGGCATCAGCGCCAGGATAACCGTAAGCATGATGCTGCTGGTGTCCACCTTCGACCTTACATGGGGGGAAGATGAAACGTGTAATAATTCACTCATGAGTCTCTCCTCCTATTTCGGTTTTTTACGGTTGGCAAGAACCATTTTTCTCATAGACCGCATGGACTGGGTCAGGGGACGTTTTGCCGGACAGGCAAAGCTGCAGCAGCCGCACTCCACACATTCCATACCATCGTATTTTACAAACAATTCTTCCTGACCGTGTTCCGAATATGTAGCAAGCCTTGACGGAACCAGCCTTGCAGGACATGCCGCCACACACCTGCCGCAGTTGATGCATGCGGAAGGCTCTTTCTGAGTCACTTCATCCTTTGTCAGACACAGCATGGCGGAAGAAGTCTTTACCACAGGAACATGATAGTCAAACATGGCAAATCCCATCATGGGACCGCCGGAAATGATTTTTTCCGCAGGGTTTTTCAATCCTCCGGCAGCTTCTAATAATTCCGCAAAGGAAGTACCTGTTCTTACCTTGAAATTGCAGGGATTTGCCACTGCGTCTCCCGTCACCGTCACAATCCGGTCCATGACAGGTTCTCCTGCCATGACAGCCCGGTATATGGCGCAGACCGTATCCACATTGTCCACCACGCAGCCTGCGTCTGCAGGAAGCATGGAAGAATTGATCTCTCTGCCGCTGACTGCATAGATCAGACAGCGCTCAGCGCCCTGGGGGTATTTGGTCTTCAGTTCTTTTACCTCGATCCTGGGTTCCCCCTTCACCAGCTCTGTCATCTTTGCCACACAGTCCGGCTTATTATCTTCGATACAGATATATCCCTTGGCATTGTCAAACAGTTTCAGGATACATTTCAGACCGCCGATGATCCATTCCGGCTGCTCCAGCATGCGCCTGTAGTCTGAAGTCAGATAAGGCTCGCATTCTGCGCCGTTTACCAGTACATATTCGATTTTTTCCGGCTCTTTCGGAGACAGCTTTACATGGGTAGGGAATCCGGCGCCGCCCATACCTACAACGCCGGCGTCTTTGATCCTTCCTATGATCTCCTCTTTTGACAGGGAATCCAGAGACTCTGCAGGAGAAAATTCCACGGTCTCATATTTTTCGTCATTTTCAATGACAATGGCATCCACCATGGCTCCCACATTATTTCTGACTTTTTTCACATCTTTCACTGTGCCTGACACAGAAGCATGGATCGCCGCGGAAACAAATCCGCCCATCTCCGCAATTTTCTGCCCTGCCAGTACATGATCGCCTTTTTTTACTGCCGGCTGCGCCGGGGCTCCAATGTGCTGGGACAGAGGATAGACCAGTTCTTTTCCCGGAAGATACTCCTGAACAGGCTTTTCTTTTGACAGTTCTTTTCCATCATAAGGATGCACGCCACCCTTAAAGGTTAAAAACGCCATATTTTGTCCCTCCTTTTTTTACAGTGTCAACAGCTTTTGTGCCGTCTGCTGCATATAATAACCGACTGTCCGGTTATTTTTTCTGTTTTTTCTGCTGCTTTTCTCTGTAACGGCGAAAGTGGTTTTTCAATTCAGGATATGCAGAAACCATTCTCTTTTTGATCCTGTTCTGTTTCTGTTTCATATCCAGATATTTCTTTCCGAATTCATCCAGCCGCGCTTCCAGCTCCTGTCTTTTTTTCAGATACGATTCGGTATCCGGCAGACCGCTTTGGACGGCAAGTGTCTCAAAGCGCCGGAGAAATTCCTGTTTTCTCACCTCATAGCGCTCCTTCGCGCCCTGAACAGCCGGATAAATCTTTCCGCTTTCCAGCTTATCCCGGATTTCCTCTTTTGTGGCATACAGCTTGCTATTCTGCAGATACAGAGAAAGCTCCTCCAGCAGGTCTTCCGCTTTTCCAAAGGCTTTGGAAAGTCCGAAAGCTGCTGCCGCAGAACTTGAGAAGTCTGCCAGATAAAGCGCCGACACCACGGCAACCACGATCCGTCCTGCATGCACCGGATATTGATCCGTGATCCAGGAGACAAAAGGCTGAAGCACATAAAACAGCAGCAGCGTAAAAAAACCCCAGGCAACCGATGAGCCCAGGCAGATATAACCGTGGAGATTATATTTTTTACTGCTGTAGTCCCACCATCTGGTGTGAAAGATTTTCTCCATCAGCCAGCCGGTGATATACTCCAGTACGGTCGCTGTCACGACACCTCCCACATACAAGATCAGCAGATTCTCATCAAAAGGCTTAAGAATCAGATAAACTGCAACCGCTCCCAGACCATAAATGGTACAGAGGGGACCGTTGATAAATCCACGGTTTACCAACTTTTTCTTCTTCACTGATACATAAACCGATTCCCATACCCAGCCCAAAAAACTATAGATAAAAAACCAGCTTATGATATAATAAAAAGAAATTCCTGCAATTTCAAAATCCATATTTCTCTCCTTTGTTATATAATATAACATGTTTTTCGCGAATTCTCCAGAAATATTTGGTGATATTTCGTATTATTTTCAATACAATTGGAAAGGAATTTGTTAAAATGATAACAAATACGATAACTTTTTGTCAATTACTTCCAAGTCTGGACTGCTGTTTCTTTCCGGAAGATCTGACCTGGGAAAGTTCTGTCTTTTTTGACATCGAAACCACAGGACTAAGCCCCAGAACCAGCAGAGTCTATCTCATAGGCGCCATTTATCTGCCCCGGGGCGCTTCCTCTCCTATCCTGGTGCAGTATCTCGCCGAGGACAGCTCCGACGATGAAGAAGCCGCTGTTTTACAGGCATTTTACAATCTTTTAGCAGACCGCAGCTACGCCGTTCATTTCAACGGCACTTCCTTTGATGTACCTTATCTGATCCACAGATACGAACATCACAGGCTGCCCTCGCCTCTGGCTTCTCTTGTCCAGGAAGATCTCTACAGACACTTAAAGCACTTTAAGCCTTTTTTCTGTCAGATGGGAAACCACCGGCAGAAATCCTTTGAGAATCTGGTTTCTTATCCCAGAAAGGACCTGTTATCCGGCAAAGAACTGATAAAAATTTATCAGATCTATGAAAAAAGCCGGGAACCGGCTGCGCGGGACGCTATTTTTCTTCACAATGAAGACGATCTGAAAGGAATGCTCTCTCTTCTCCCGCTTTCACGCCTGTCACAGCTGGAGACGGGATCCTATCACTTCAAAGCCATGGAAGAAGTAGAAGAAACCGACTACCAGGGAACCGTAAGGCACTCTCTGCTCCTCACCCTGCAGATGCCTCAGAAAATCCCTGCCCAGCTTTCCGTACCTCTTGCCCAGGGCTATCTGATGATCCAGAAAGATCTGATCAAGATCAAGACCCCTATTTTTGAAGGAACCCTGAAATATTTCTACCCGGATTACAAAAATTATTATTATCTTCCCTATGAAGACGAAGCCGTCCATAAAAGTGTGGGAATCTACACGGATCCCTCCCGCAGGCAGAAAGCCTCTGCTGCCACCTGCTACCGGAAAATATCGGGAAGGTTTCTCTTTGCGCCGGGAAGCCCTGCCCTTCCGCTCTGCCGGCAGGAATACAAAGCACAGGAAGCTTTTACCCCTTACCCTTTTCAGGAGCCGGTTCCGGAAAATGCTCTTGCTTACGCAAAAGGGATCCTGCAGAAGGTCATGGATCCCAAGACATAAAAAAACAGCCATTTCTGGCTGTTTTTTCTATGCAGGAATGTTCCTTATTCTTCTACTGCTTCTTCTGCTTCAGCAGCCGGCTCCTGTGCCGGTTCCAGAACTTTCATGCTCAGGCTAATCTTCTTCTCTTCTCCATTGAAGTCTACAACCTTCGCAGCGATCTCCTGACCTACCTTCAGTACATCAGAGGGTTTTTCCACATGTGCTCTGGAAATCTGGGAAACATGAAGGAGCGCATCAACACCCGGCTCTAATTCGATGAAAGCGCCGAAGTCTGTCATACGTGCGATCTTGCCTTCTACTACATTACCCACTGCATATTTCTCTGCTGCATTGAGCCATGGATTCTGGTCTTCAAATTTTAAGCTGAGGGCAATCTTATCTCCGTTGATGTCTTTGATCAGGACTTTGATGGTCTCGCCTGCTTTGAATACCTTCTTAGGATTTTCTACTCTTCCCCAGGACATTTCGGAGATGTGAAGCAGTCCGTCCGCTCCGCCCAGGTCAATAAAGGCACCGAAGTCTGTGACATTTTTGATAACGCCTTCTACAACGTCGCCTGCGTGGATCCTTTCAAAAAGTTCTTTCTTCATTTCTTCTTTCTTTGCTAACAGAAGCTGTTTTCTGTCGCCGATCACACGGCGTCTTCTTGGGTTGAATTCTGTGATTACGAATTCAATTTCCTGATCCTGGTATTTTGTCAGGTCTTTTTCATAAGTATCGGATACCAGGCTTGCCGGAATGAATACTCTGGCTTCCTCAATGACAACGCTTAAACCGCCGTCCAGTACCTGAGTTACTTTTGCTTTCAGCACTTCCTTGTTTTCAAATGCTTCTTCCAGTCTCTTATTGCCTTTGTCAGCTGCCAGTCTCTTGTAGGTCAAAAGCACCTGACCATCGCCGTCGTTGAGCTTAAGGACTTTTGCTTCCATGGTATCGCCTACATGAACGACTTCTCTCAGATCCAGATTCTGGTCATTTGAGTATTCGTTTCTTGTGATGATACCGTCAGCTTTATAGTCAATGTTTAAGATAATCTCATCTTCTTTTACATCGATAACTGTGCCTTCGACTACCTCTCCATTTCTGATTGTTTTAAATGTTTCATCCAGCATCTGTTCAAAACTTAATTCTGACATGTTTTGAAACCTCCTCAATTATTTTATTTGGGGTTGACGCCCCTGCTGTAATACCTACACATGGAACGGATAGAAACCTATCAGAACTCAAATCAGCAAGTGTCTGTATATAGTAAGTATTCTTACATTTACTTTTACAAATTTCATATAGTTTCTGGGTGTTCGAGCTATGTCTGCCCCCTATGACAATCATGGCGTCTACCTGCTTTGCGATTTCCTCTGCTTCTGACTGCCTGTCCTGCGTCGCATTGCAAATCGTATTTAAAACAATTCTATCATACCTCTTTTTGCTCAGAATTTCAACTATTTCTTGAAAATTATTGTAATTAAATGTCGTTTGGGAAACAATACATATTTTTTCATATATTTCCGACAAAAACTGCTCCGCTTCGACCTTATTTTTGATCACAGTGGAGCTGCCCTGACACCAGCCCCGGATCCCTACTACTTCCGGATGATCCGCGTTGCCGATGATGACAATGTGCCGTCCTGCCCGGCTTTCCCGCTCTACGATCCTGTGGATCTTCAGGACAAAGGGACAGGTCACATCCACATAAGACAGACCTTTCTTCTCCAGCAGTTCATAGATATATTTGGGAACGCCGTGGGAGCGGATGATCACGGTCCCTTTCTCAAGTCTGCGCAGATCCTCCTCTGTCTCCAGCACATGGACGCCCCGTTTCTCCAGGTCTGTTACCACTTCTTCATTGTGGATGATCGGTCCGTAGGTATAAACCTCTTCCTGGCTCTGCTCTGCCACCTCATAGGCTTTTTCCACTGCCCGCTTGACGCCGAAACAGAAACCGGCTGTTTTTGCTACTTTTACTTCCATGGCTATTTTCCTGCCTTTTCCTTGTATAAACGGAGGATCTCCTCTTTTACCTCCTGGATGCCCATATGGGAAGAATCCACCAGCACCGCGTCTTCTGCCTGCTTTAAGGGAGAAATTTCCCGGGTCATGTCTCTTTGGTCTCTGTCATTGATATCTGCTTCAATCTCCTCCAGGACGCAGGGGATCCCTTTTTCCTCCAGCTCCCGGCATCTTCTTAACGCCCGGGTATGGGCGCTTGCGGTAAGATAAATCTTCACATCTGCCCCGGGCAGGACGCAGGTACCGATATCCCTTCCGTCCATCACCACATTTTCTCTTGCAGCAAGCTGCCGCTGCAGCTGCACCAGCTTTTTGCGTATGGCAGCGTTTGCAGAGCTTACCGAAGCCATATTCCCCACTTCTTCCTGCCTTAAAAGCCCGGTGACGTTCTCCCCGTTTAAGAGCACCTGCTGGGCGCCCTCCTGGTAAACAATGGAAATATCCGCCTGCTCACATGCCTCTTCCATCCCCGGGGTATCCTGCGGCGAAATCCCTTTCTGGATCAGATAGAGCGCCATAGCACGGTACATGGCTCCCGTATCCACATAGATAAATCCCAGTTCTTTTGCCACAGCCTTCGCTATGGTGCTTTTGCCGGCTCCTGCCGGTCCGTCGATCGCAATATTAAATGACATTTCTTCGTCTCCTTTTCTCATTCCTGCGCTGCCGCTTTCGCCGTTGACCAGGCGATCTGCAGATTAAATCCTCCTGTCACTGCGTCCAGATCCAGGACCTCTCCGATAAAGTACAGCCCCTTTACCTTTTTGGACTCCATGGTTTTGGGATTCACATCTTTTACACTGACCCCTCCCTGGGTGATGATGGCTTCCCGGAAGTTCCTAAGCCCGGTGATGGTCATGGGAAATTCCTTTACCAGACGGATAAAATCCTGCCGTTCTTTCTTAGTGATCTCATGGACCTTCTTTTCCGGAGGGATTCCGCCCAGTTCCAGGATCACCGGGAACATTTTTGCCGGAAACATGCCGGAAACTACATTTTTAAATTGTTTATTGATTCCTGCCTCAAATTCCCTCAAAAGCCGTGTATCCAGCTGCTGGGGCGAAAGCGCGGGTTTTAAGTCAATATAGGCAGACAGTTCTTTCTTCTGCAGCCGCTTGCCCACATAGGAGCTGGCAGTCAGCACCAGGGGACCGGAAATACCGAAATGGGTAAAGAGCATTTCTCCGAAAGCATGATACAGCTCTTTTTTGCCGTCTTTGATCACCAGGCTGACGTTTTTCAGAGAAAGTCCCTGCATCTGAGGTATATACGGTTCCTTTGTCTCCATTGGGACCAGCGCTGGCAGCAGTTCCGTAACCCTGTGTCCGGTCTCTCTGGCAAAGCGGTAGCCATCCCCGGTAGAACCTGTGGCACGGTAAGAGTATCCCCCTGTCGCCACAAGAACCCGGTCTGCCTCTGCCGCGGTCCCGTCTGCAAGGCAGACACCCCGAATGCAGACTCCGTCTTCCGTCTCCTGGGTCAGGACCTCTTTTACTTCCGTTTCCAGATAGAGCCGGACTCCCAGCTGCTTCATCCGCCTCTCCAGAACCCGGATCACATCTGAGGAATGATCCGACGCGGGGAAGATCCTGCCGCCCCTTTCCTCCTTAACTTCCAGACCCAGACCCTGGAAAAATTCCAGGACATCCTGATTGGTACAGCCGTAAAAAGCGCTGTAGAGAAACTTGGGATTCGTCACCACAGAAGCGAAAAAGGTCTCCGCGTCACAGGAGTTGGTCAGATTGCATCTTCCTTTTCCTGTAATAAAAAGCTTCTTGCCCGGCTTCTCATTTTTTTCATATACATGGACCTGATGCCCCTGCTCAGCTAAAAAGACAGAAGCCGCCATACCGGCAGCGCCTGCTCCGATGATAATTATTTTTGCCATATCAAACTCCTTTAATCCCTGTATCCTGCTTCCTGCTGCTTGGGATTTTTCAGCTCGATCTCATGGTTGTCCGCCAGATTGATCTCATCGCTGTTGTAAACCTGGTACTCATCCCAAATCTTTTCCAGTGTCTCCAAGGTGGTCACGACTTCTTCCTGTCTGCGCATACTCAAAGCCACCACCAGGGCATTTACCACGCTTAAGGGCGCCACCAGGGAATCTACAATGGAAGCCATATCGCTTCTGGCAATGAGATTGCAGGAGGAATACAGGTTCATGGGGGAATGAATGCTGTCTGTCAGCGTGATCACTTTGGCATTTCTGTTGTTGGCAAATTCCAGCGCTTTTAAGGTACGCATGGAATACCTGGGGAAGCTGATACCGATGATCACATCCTCCTTCCCGATGTGGATCATCTGTTCAAAAAGCTCGCTGGAACTGTTGGTATTGAGCAGATGCACACGGTCAAAGAGCAGATTGAAATAAAAGCCGAGAAAGCTGGCAATGGGCGCGCAGCTTCTGATTCCCACAATATAGATATTCTTGGCGTTTAATATGGTTTCCACAGCAAGTTCAAAGGCATCGTGGTCAATGTCTTCCATTGTCATCTTAATTTTATCAATATCCGAATGGAGCACCGTATCCAGGATCTCCGACTGGGGCACTTTCCCATAGGTCACTTCCATCCTCTGAATGGAATTCAGCTTATTGCGCACCAGCTCTTCTAGCGCCTTCTGGAACTCCGGATAGCCCTTATAGCCCAGATGGATGGCAAAGCGCACCACGGTGGATTCACTGACTCCTACCGTTTCTCCCAGCCTGGCAGCGGTGAGAAAGGCTGCTTTGTCATAGTTTTCCCTGATATATGCAGCCAGCTTTTTCTGCCCCTTACTCAGCTTCTGGTATTTTTCATTCATTTGATTGAGTAAATTGTCTGTACTGCCCATACGATGTGTTCCCTTCCTTACTACATTCTTTACATGCATTTTATCATAGCACAAAATGTAGAAAGTTTCAGCAAAAATTTTTTTACATTGACTTTTTTCTCTGTGTGGACTATACTTTTTCCTACTATAAAAACCGGCTGTACCACTGCCGCGCGCACATAAGAGGAGGTTTTGCATGATCAACCCGGTAAGGCTTATGGAATTAAAACGGATCAAGAATACTTTTGAAAAGAATCATCCCAAATTTTTCCCTTTTCTGAATGCTGTCTCAAAAGACGGGATCAAGGAGGGGACGATCATAGAACTCCAGGTAACTACCCCTGAGGGTACCTGCTATAAGACCAATCTGAAACTGACTGCTTCTGACATCGAAGCCCTAAAAAAGGCAAAAGCCCAGATCCCCGGTTAAGGGTCTGAGCTTTTTTCTTTCCTTTTCAAACAGCTTTATACCGGATAGGCTCCGTTTTCTGTATCTGCTTCTTTCGGATCTACTTTTGTCTGCTGTGCTTCTCTGTATTTGAAGAATTCTGTAGCAACCTGCGGGAACAGTGCGTAAGACAGAACGTCCTCTTCCTGTTCGGACCACTGAGCCATCTCTCCTCTTAAGGTATCCAGCTCTGGTTTCAGCAGATCTGCCGGACGGCAGGTGATCACTTCTGCGTCGCCGATGCACTTCTTCTGCACTTCTGTATCAAACGGTTTTACCGTTGCGCCGTATTTTCCGCTTAAGACGTCTTTGGTTTCTTTTGTCACCATCTTGTAGCGTTCGCCCATGATTACGTTGAACACTGCCTGTGTACCAACGATCTGGGAAGACGGTGTAACCAGAGGCGGTTCACCCAGGTCTTTACGCACTCTTGGAACCTCTTCCAGAACATCGTAGAATTTGTCTTCTGCGTGCTGTTCTTTTAACTGAGAGGTCAGGTTGGAAAGCATACCGCCCGGTACCTGGTACAGCAGTGTCTTGATGTTGACGCCCAGGTTCTTTGGATTGAGCAGACCGCTGTCCAGCGCTTCGTCACGGATCGGACGGAAGTAGTCAGCAATCTCAGCCAGAAGTTTCTGGTCAAATCCTGTGTCGTATGGTGTGCCTTTGAAAGTCTCTACCATAACCTCTGTAGCAGGCTGGGAAGTTCCCAGTGCAAATGGTGACATAGCTGTGTCGATCACGTCAACGCCTGCCTCCACTGCTTTTAAGTAGGTCATGGAAGCCACACCGGAAGTATAATGTGTATGAAGCTGGATCGGAATATCAACAGCCTCTTTTAATGCTGTCACAAGCTCTGTAGCCGCATACGGAAGGAGAAGTCCTGCCATATCTTTGATACAGATAGAGTTTGCGCCCATATCTTCTACTTTCTTTGCCATGTCTACCCAGTAATCCAGTGTGTAGGCATCGCCCAGTGTGTAGGACAGCGCTACCTGCGCATGACCTTTTTCTTTGTTGGCTGCTTTTACTGCGGTCTGCAGGTTTCTCAGGTCGTTTAAGCAGTCAAAAATACGGATGATATCAATACCGTTTGCAATGGATTTCTGTACGAAATATTCTACTACGTCATCTGCGTAAGGACGGTATCCCAGGATGTTCTGTCCGCGGAATAACATCTGCAGCTTTGTATTTTTAAATCCGTCACGGAATTTACGAAGTCTGTCCCAGGGATCTTCCTTTAAGAAACGAAGGGAAGCGTCAAAGGTAGCACCGCCCCAGCATTCTACGGAATGATATCCCACTTTATCCAGTTTCTCTACGATAGGAAGCATCTGCTCTGTTGACATTCTTGTCGCGATCAGAGACTGATGTGCGTCACGCAGAATGGTTTCTGTAATTTTAATAGGTTTTTTTACTGCTTCTGCCATTTCTATTTCCTCCATATTTATTTCCGCCGATATCCCGACAGCTGTCTGTCCGGATATCAGCGGCATCTTTCACTTTACGCAGCCCAAAAGCCAACGGCTTTTGGCTGTCTCTCTGATTCCAGGTTTATACCCCAAAGATAGCCATAAAGGTACCGGCTGCCACGGCAGTTCCGATAACACCAGCTACGTTGGGTCCCATCGCGTGCATCAGCAGGAAGTTGGTAGGATCTGCCTCCGCGCCTACTTTCTGGGATACACGGGCTGCCATAGGAACGGCAGAAACACCTGCGGAACCAATCAGAGGATTGATCTTGCCGTGTGTCAGCTTGCACATCAGTTTGCCCAGGAGCACACCGCCTGCGGTACCGAAGGCAAAGGCTACAAGACCAAGGACAACGATCTTAATGGTATCCATTTTCAGGAATGCTTCCGCGCTGGTAGCAGCGCCTACGGAAGTACCCAGCAGGATAACAACAATATACATCAGAGCATTGGATGCTGTCTCTGCCAGCTGTTTTACAACACCGGACTCACGGAACAGGTTACCAAGCATTAACATACCTACCAGCGGAGCCGTTGTAGGCAGGATCAGACATACAACAACGGTGATCACGATAGGGAACAGGATTTTCTCCAGTTTGGTAACCGGACGAAGCTGTTCCATTTTGATCTTTCTCTCTTCTTCTGTGGTCAGAAGCTTCATGATCGGCGGCTGGATAATAGGAACCAGTGACATATAGGAATAAGCTGCCACGGCAATAGCTCCCATCAGACCGGACTGACCTAATTTACCTGCAAGGAAAATGGATGTAGGACCGTCAGCGCCTCCGATGATAGAGATAGCTGCTGCTGCCTTTCCATTGAATCCCATGAAGATTGCCAGGAAGTATGCAACATAAATACCAAGCTGTGCTGCCGCACCCATGATAAAGCTCTTAGGATTGGCGATCAGCGGACCAAAGTCTGTCATAGCGCCTACGCCCAGGAAGATCAGGGACGGAAGTACACTCCACTCATCCAGGATATAGAAAATGTGGAGAAGACCGGCAACACCGTTTGACGTTTCCTCCGCACTCGCCATAATATCCGGATAGATATTAACCAAAAGCATACCAAACGCGATCGGTACCAGCAGCAGCGGCTCAAATCCCATCTTAATGGCAAGGAACAAAAAGATAAATGCCACTAAGATCATGATCAGATTGCCTACTGTCAGATTCATAAATGCTGTCTGTCCAATCAAGTTTGACACGATATCTGCAACGTTAGACATTTTTTTACCTCCCATGTGTTTATTCATCACAGCCGGGGCACAGGATACTCACACCGTACCTCTGGCTGTCCGTACAGACAATTCTGCCTGTTCTTGGGAATTTACACTGTGTTATGCAAATTCTAGTTCATGGATGCCAGAACATCTCCGTTTTCTACAGCATCGCCTACAGCTACATTGATGCCTGCAACGGTTCCGTCCTGAGGAGCAACAACAGGAATCTCCATTTTCATGGCTTCCAGAACTACGATGGGATCTCCGGCTTTCACTGCCTGTCCGGCATTTGCTTCGATCTTGCAGACTTTGCCAGGTACAGAAGCTTTTACTTCGATCGCGCCTGCCGCTGCAGCAGGTGCTGCTGCTTTTGCTGCGGGTGCTGCTTTGGGAGCTGCCTTCGGTGCAGCCTTTGGTGCTGCTGCCGGTGCTGCATTTCCCGCACCTTCTTCTACTGTTACATCATACGCAACGCCATTTACTGTAATTGTATAAGATTTCATATTCATTTCCTCCTATGGGCTGACTTACCGCCAATTTCTTTTCTTTGATTTTCTGATAGAACGTACGACAAAACCATCTGCAGAAGTGCCTTCGTAAGCTGCAACCGCTGCTGCGATCACTGCTACCAGCTCCTGATCGTCTGCAAGCTCTTCTTCCGGTTCCGGTACTGCTGCCGGTGCCGCCGGTACAGGAGCCGGCGCCGGTGCTGCTTCTGCTACTTTTTTCTTTCCGAAGGAATCTACAAATCCCGGAACAAATCTCAGAAGATAAATAATAAAGCTCAGGAAAATCAGTACAAGGAAGACTGTCCCAAGACCTACGATCGTATTCATCAGCGCATCGGTCATCTTTTCACCCATACTGTAGTAGGGGCTGAATCCGATGCTCTCCGGATTTAACTTGCTGTCATATACCAGCTCTACTTCCGCATCCCGGTTGGCAAACTGTGCGTCAATCTTCACCACATACTGATTGCTGTCCAGCTTTACAGATACATCTTCATATCCCTGATAAGCGCCCAGTTCCTCGGAAGAATCCATCCAAGCCTCAAATGCGCTTACCACAAAATCATCCAGTGCCGGATTGGTATCAATGGTCGCCTGCATCTCCTCTGCACTGTATCCTACCAAAGACTCCATAGTAGAAACACTGTACTGATCTAAGGTCTGTGCCACTGTTTCATTGATTTCCTGTGTCTTTACAATGGAACAGCCTGCTAAAGACAAGGTCAGGACTCCTGCTGATACTAAACCGATTAATTTTTTCCATGTCTGCTTCATATGCTTCACCTCGCTTAAACCGTGCCATGTTTCTTGCTTGGACGGTCTTCTCTCTTTGTGAATAACATTTCAAAAGCACCAATTACATATTTCCTTGTATCCTCTGCTTCGATGATTGTATCAACATAGCCTCTCTTTGCCGCTGACATAGCGCTGGACTGAAGCATTGCGTACTCAGCCGCTTTTTCATTGACGGTAGCGATATCTGCATCTGCGTACATGATCTTTGCTGCCAGCTTGGCATCCATCATTCCGATCTGCGCGCTTGGCCATGCAAATACCATATCTGCGCCTGTTGACTTGCTGTTCATGGTCAGATATGCGCTTCCGAACGCCTGTCCGATCACTACGTTCACCTTGGGAACGGTTGCGCTGATAAACGCGCTGGTCAGTTCCGCTGCGTTTCTTGCCATATTTGCTTCGGAGCATTTGGTTGCTTTGTAGCCTTTTACATTGGTCAGAGTCAGAACAGGGATTTCAAAAGCATCGCAGAATTTTACGAATTCTGCTGCTTTCTTGCAGCCTCTTGCAGATAAAACATTATCAAAGCTGTCTGTCTTCTCTCCTTCTTCGTTGTAGATCTCACTTCTGTTGGCTACACATCCTACGGTAGCGCCGTTGAGACGGATAAAGCCTGTAACCATATCCTTCGCATATTCAGCCTTTACTTCAAAGAACTGATTGTCGTCCGCAATCTGAGAAAGAGCAATTGAAGTGTCTCCCACACAGTTCTCCAGTTCCGGACAGATGCGGTTTAAGTCATCGGTGCATTCCACATAAGCGGAATTATCTTCATAATTAGACGGAAGCATGGAAATCAGTTCTCTCATCTGAGCGATGATCTCCTCTTCGCTTCCCAGAACATCTACCAGACCAGCATGTTCGCTCTGGTAAGCTGCACTTGAGGTATCACATTTAGAAATTTCATTTCCCTCCAGCGCGTTTGGTGAATTGACAAACAGTCTGCCTTTCTTCTCTTCCATGAAAGTAAAGTCTGTCAGTGCGGGAACTACTGCCAGTCCGCCGCCGCATGTACCGAAAATACCTGTGATCTGGGGGATCACGCCGGAAGCCATCACCTGTTTGGTGTAGATCTCACCAAAAGCGTTCAGAGCGTCGGTAGCCTCCTGGAGCCTTAATCCTGCGCAGTCGATCAGACCGATGACAGGAGCACCTGTCTTCATGGCAAGATCATACAGGCTTACGATTTTCTTCGCATGCATTTCACCAATGGAACCGTTTAATACGGAAGCGTCCTGGCTGTAAACATATACCAGGCTGCCGTCGATAACACCGTATCCAGTGATGACACCGTCTGCCGGTGTTTCTTTGTCAGATAAGTTGAAATCCGTATTTCTGGCTGTGACACAGCCGCCGATCTCAACAAAACTGTTCTCATCAAGTAAAGCTGCGATTCTTTTACTTGCTAAGCTTTGTGCTGTACTACTCATTGATCAGCCCTCCATTATTATTTATTTCACCTGGATTTCTGCATGGGTCAAATCCATGGTTTTATGCAGAAACCGCCTCTTGTATGGTACCACTTTAGTCAAGTACTGTGCAAAAACAAATTTCTGCGATGATAAAATTGTACCTTGTTTTCCACAAATTTTCAATAGGTTTTGATAAAGTTTTAACATCTGTTCTCTGCGTTTTTCACAGCATTTTTCATTTTTCTCACATATTCTGCAACATAAGGAATACTGTCTGCCCCATACTTTTCGATTATTTTCACAATGGCGCTTCCTACAATGGCTCCGTCGGATACGGCTGCCATTTCTTCTGCCTGCTTGGGCGTGGAAATTCCAAAGCCCACTGCGCAGGGTGTATCGGTTGCCTGCCGCACCAGATCTACCATTGCTTTGATATCTGTTTTGATCTCACTTCTCACTCCGGTTACCCCAAGGGAAGATACACAGTAGATATATCCTTCGGCTTCCTTTGCGATCATGGAGATCCGCTCCTGTGAGGTAGGCGCGATCAGGGATATGATCTGGATTCCGTATGCTTCGCATACAGGTTTCAGCTCTCCTTTTTCTTCATAAGGCATATCCGGCACGATCAGACCGGAAATACCGCACTGGACGCACCGTTTCATAAATTTTTCTTTTCCGTAAGTATAGATAGGATTGACATAGGTGAGAAATACCATCGGAACATGGATCTTACCCACCGTCTTTTCCAGCATATCAAAAAGGCGGTCCGTGGTGCATCCGGCTTTTAATGCCCGCTCATTGGCTGCCTGTATGACAACCCCTTCTGCTGTGGGATCAGAAAAGGGAATGCCGATCTCGATCAAGTCTGCCCCTGCCTCCTCCATGGCGTATAACAGCTGTTCCGTCACTTCCAGGGATGGATCTCCTGCTGTGATGAAGGGAATAAATGCTTTTTTCTTATCAAATGCTTCTGAAATTTTATTCATAGATCTCCACTCCTCTGTATCTTGCGATTGCCGCTACATCTTTGTCGCCTCTTCCTGACAGGTTCACTACCAGGATCTGGTCTTTTCTCATTTTGGGTGCCAGCTTTTTAGCATATGCCACAGCGTGGGCACTTTCAATGGCAGGGATGATCCCTTCTGTCCTTGACAGGTATTCAAAGGCTTCCACTGCCTCCTGATCCGTTACAGGCACATACCGGGCGCGCTTTGTTTCTGCCAGATTGGCGTGCTCCGGTCCGATGCCGGGGTAGTCCAGCCCCGCGGAAATGGAATATACCGGCGCGATCTGTCCGTACTCATCCTGACAGAACAGGGATTTCATGCCATGAAAGACGCCGGTGGTTCCCTTTGCAACGGTGGCTGCGTGTTTCTCTGTATCGATGCCCAGTCCTGCCGCCTCACAGCCGATCAGCTGCACGCTTTCATAGGGGATAAATTCATAAAAAGCCCCCATGGCATTGCTTCCTCCGCCCACACAGGCAAGCACCGCATCCGGCAGTTTTCCTTCCTTTTCCATCAGCTGTTCCCGGATCTCTTTGCCGATGACCTTCTGAAAATCCCGGACGATCATAGGGAAGGGATGAGGACCCATCACGGAACCCAGCACATACAGGGTGTCATCCATCCTCCTGGTCCATTCCCGCATGGTTTCATTGACGGCATCCTTTAAGGTCTGGGTGCCGCTGGTAACGGCATGGACCTTTGCTCCTAAAAGCTCCATGCGGTATACATTGAGCGCCTGACGGTCTGTATCTTCTTTTCCCATAAAGATTTCACATTCCATATCCATCAGGGCTGCCGCGGTGGCAGTGGCGACTCCGTGCTGTCCCGCGCCGGTCTCTGCGATGACCCGTGTCTTTCCCATTTTCTTTGCCAGCAGCACCTGCCCCAGCACATTGTTGATCTTATGAGAGCCTGTATGGTTCAGGTCTTCTCTCTTTAAATAGATCTTTGCCCCGTTCAGATCTTTTGTCATCTTTTCTGCATAGTATAAAAGCGAAGGTCTGCCTGCGTAATTTTTCAGCAGCTCCTCCAGCTCCTGGATAAATTCCGGATCCTTTTTATATCTTTCATAGGCTTCTTCCAATTCCTGCACTGCGTTCATCAGTGTCTCCGGAATGTACTGTCCTCCATATTCTCCGTATCTTCCTTTGCTCATATCGCTTCTCCTCTCACGGCTTTTAGAAATGCTTTTATTTTTTCCTCGTTTTTTCTTCCTTCCGTCTCCACTGCGCTGCTTACGTCTACTGCCATAGGCGCGCACCGGGCAATGGCGTCCTTTACGTTGGCTGCATTTAATCCTCCGGCGAGAAAGAAGGGTTTCTTCATCCGGGGGATCCTGCTCCAGTCAAAGGTCTTTCCGCTTCCCCCGTATACACCTTTTGTATAGGTATCCAAAAGCAGAAAGTCACAGGACAGCGCCTCTGCCCTTAAGATATCTTCCGTATCCCGGACCCGGACAGCCTTCACCACAGGCACATCTGTAAGCTTCCTGATTTCTCTTAGGTAAGCCTCGTCTTCGTCTCCGTGCAGCTGGATCAGGTCGATGATCCCGGCTGCCGCAAGTCCGGCTGCTGCTTGCGGGTCCTCATTGACAAACACACCGACGGCTTTTATGTCCGGTGAAAGGGCTTTTTTTAACGCTTCTGCCTGGGAAGGAGAAATCTTTCTCTTTCCATCCGCAAAGACAAATCCCGCGTAATCCGGCTTTAACCGGTTGATCATCTGGATATCCTCCAGTGTTTTTAATCCGCAGATCTTGATTTTCGTTCTCATGAATTCTGTCCTTTCAATCCTTTCAGTTCTTCCAGCATTTTTTTCTTATCCGGGCTTCTCATCAGGGTTTCTCCGATCAGGACGGCGTCTACTTTTTCTTCTCTCAGCTTTTCAATATCCTGTGCCGTACGGATCCCGCTCTCTGCTACAAACAGGATTCCTTCCGGCACCTGGCTTCTCAGTGCCAGACAGTTTTCTGCATTTACGGAAAAGTCTTTTAAATTTCGGTTATTGACGCCGATGATGCGGGCTCCTGCGTTTATGGCAGCATGGACCTCTTCTTCGTCATGGGCTTCCACCAAAGCGGACAGCCCCAGCTCCCCGGCAAGCTCCAGATAGGTCTTTAATTCTGCTTCGTCCAGCAGAGAGCAGATCAGTAAGACTGCATCTGCACCTAAAACTTTGGCTTCGTATATCTGATAAGGATCTATGGTAAAATCTTTCCGGAGCACCGGAATGGCTACCTGCCGGGCAATCTCCAGCAGATACTGATCCCTGCCAAGGAAAAATTCCGGCTCTGTCAGACAGGAAATTGCCGCTGCGCCTGCTGCTTCATACTCTCTGGCAATCTGCAGATACGGAAACTCTAGGGCAATAATTCCTTTGGATGGGGATGCTTTTTTTACCTCACAGATAAAAGCAGGATTGCCTGTACTTAATGCCTTTTCAAAAAGGAAGGGCTCTTTTCCCTGTGTCTGCTCTGCCAGCGCCCGAATCTTTGGCAGAGGGATTTCTTTTTTCTTTTTTTCCACCCGTTTTCTGGTGGACTGGGCTATTTTCTCTAAGATCATATTCTATTCCTCATATTTCTTTGTGGCTGCTGTAAATTCCTCCAGCTTTTTCAAGGCTTTTTTGCTGTCGATCAGTTCTGCTGCCATCCGGATCCCATCGCCTAAAGAGATGCCGTCAATGCCCAGATAAAGGCTCATTCCCGCGTTCATCAGCACCACATCCCGTTTCGGTCCCCGTTCTTTGCCGGAAAGGATATCTCTTGTGATCTGCGCGTTTTCTTCCGGGGTTCCGCCGACCAGTTCTTTCAGGCTGCACCGTTTCAGTCCGAACTGCTCCGGGCTGATGCGGTAGCAGGTAGTCTCTCCGAAGCGGATCTCGCAGACCAGAGTCTCTCCTGTCAGAGTGATCTCATCCAGCCCGTCTGCTCCGCATACAGCAACGCCTCTGGTAACGCCCAGATTGCCCAGCACCTTTGCCAAAGGCTCTACCAGTTTTTCATCATAGACCCCCAGAAGCTGCATGGTAGCCGCTGCCGGATTGGATAAAGGTCCCAGGATGTTAAATACGGTCCGGACTCCCATTTCCTTTCGTACCGGAGCCGCGTATTTCATCGAGGAATGGTAAACTGGAGCGAAGAGAAAGCACATACCCGTCTGGTTCAGGATCTCTTCATTCTGCTGGGCAGTGAGATTGACGTTTGCTCCCAGCCTTTCCAGTACATCAGCTGCACCGCTTCGGCTGGAGACGCTTCGGTTGCCATGCTTTGCCACAGGGATCCCTCCTGCTGCCACCACAAACGCAGAGGTTGTGGAAATATTAAAGGTACCTGCCTCGTCTCCTCCGGTGCCTACGATGTCGATCACTTCTCGCTGGGGTTTGATCTTGATGCCTTTTTCCCTCATGACTTCTGCAAAAGCCGTGATCTCATCAATGCTTTCTCCCTGCATACGCAGCGCAGCCAGAAACGCTCCCATCTGCGCCTGGGTGGCAGTTCCGTCCATCATCTCTCCCATAACTGCTTTTGCTTCCTCATAGCTTAAATTTTTTCCTTCCATTAAGGTGTGGATTGCTTCTTTGATCATAGTAGTCTTCCTTTCTGCTGCAATAGCGCTGTTGATTCTATACTTGTTGATTTTGTATTTATGGATTCCGTATTTGTGGATTCTGTATCTTGTGATTCCTTACCTGTTGATTCCGTATTTGTTGATACTCGGATACGGGTTTGATTGTCTGCGGTGCACTTAAGAAAATTTTCCAGCATGGTCATGCCCTTTTCTGTAAGAATGGATTCCGGGTGAAACTGGAGCCCATAGACAGGATATTCCCGATGCGCCACTGCCATGACTTCTCCTGCCTCTGAGAGGGCTGTGATCTTCAATTCCTCCGGGATGGTTTCCTTTACCGCTGCCAGAGAATGGTATCTGGCTGCCCCGGTCTCCCTTCCCAGTCCATGGAACAAAGGGCAGGAAGAATCCAGCAGGATCCGGCTTTTCTTTCCGTGCATGAGTTCTTCTGCAGGTGCGATTTTGGCGCCGTAGACTTCACAGATTGCCTGATGTCCCAGACAGATTCCCAGGATAGGGATCTGCCCCTGAAAGCTGCGGATCACTTCTTCACAGATCCCTGCGTCTTTGGGATAACCGGGACCGGGGGAAAGCACCAGATGAGAAGGGGCAAGCTGCCGGATTTCTTCTATGGAAATCTGATCATTTCTCACTGTACGTATTTCTTTTTCCAGGGTTCCCAGTTCCTGCACCAGATTGTAGGTAAAACTGTCATAGTTGTCGATGAGTAAAATCATTCTTCCTCTACCTCCTCTGCACGGATCACTGCCTGCATCACGGCTGCCGCTTTGTTTGCCGATTCTTCGTATTCCATTTCCGGCACGCTGTCTGCTACGATCCCGCCGCCTGCCTGTACCGATACTTTGCCGTTTTTCCGAACTGCCATGCGGATGGCGATGCAGGTGTCCAGATTTCCGGCAAAATCAAGATAACCTAAGGCGCCTCCGTAAATCCCCCTCTCTTCTTTTTCGATCTCTTCAATGATCTGGCACGCCCGGATCTTAGGCGCGCCGGAGAGGGTGCCTGCCGGAAGAACCGCCTCGATGGCATCCAGCCCGTCTCTGTCTTTTTGAATACGGCTCTCTACCTGAGAACAGATATGCATGATCTTGGAATATTTGTGTACCTGCATGTATTCTGCCACTTTTACGGAACCATAGCGGCTGATCTTTCCCAGGTCATTTCTGCCCAGATCCACCAGCATATTATGTTCTGAAAGCTCCTTTTCATCACTAAGAAGCTCTCTTTTCAGCCTTTCATCTTCCTCCGGGTTCCTGCCTCTGGGACGGGAGCCTGCCACCGGGAAGGTCGTCAGCTTTCCGTTCTGGAGTCTCACCAGTGTCTCCGGAGATGTGCTCATCAGCTCCTCCTGTTCTGTATGGAAATACACCATATAGGGGGAAGGGTTGGTGGTGCGCAGGACTCGGTAAGCATTGAAGAGGCTGTTTTTCATAGGGCTCTCAAACTTTCTGGATATGACTGCCTGGAAAATATCTCCGTTTCGTATATAAGACTTGGTCTTCTCTACCATCCGGCAGTATTCTTCTTTAGAAACTGAACAGGTGAAATGGATCTCTTCCTTTTCCCGCCTTTCAGGCGCCGGCTCTGCCTGCCGCAGAAGCGCGATCAGTTCCTGTATCTGCTCCTCAGCTCTTTTATAATTTTCCTCTGCCCTGTCTGTACGGATATTCACTATGACTGACAGCTTCTGCTTTAAATGGTCATAAGCCAGGATTTTATCAAACAGCATCACATCATAATCCGCAAAGGTTTCATTGGTAATCTTCAGTACCGGTTCTGCATAGCCGATCATGGAATAAGCAAAATAGCCTGCGAAACCGCCGGTAAAAGGCGGGAAATCCGGCAGGATCGGTGAACGGTACGACTTTAAGATCTCCCGCAGAACCTCCAGGGGTTTTTGAGAGAGGATTTCCCTGCACCCCTCCGTTTCCTCTATCCGAACGATGCCTTTCGCGCAGGTTACCCGCAGGACCGGGTCGCATCCCAAAAAGGAATACCTGCCCCATTTTTCTCCTCCCTCCACGCTCTCCAGAAGAAAATACCGCTGGCTTTTCGCTGCCAGCTTACGCAGGATCGCAATCGGGGTAATACTGTCTCCGTAAATTTCCCTGCATACAGGAACGATGGAGTAATCTTCCGCAAGTTTCTGAACTGTGTTTAAGTCTGGTTTTAACATATCTGCTGTTCCTTCCTTTCCTGAAAGAGGGGAGGCAAAAAGAAAAGCCCCTGTCCCACTGGAAACTATTCCTAATGGGACAGGGGCTGATAAAACAAACTCCTGCGGTGCCACCCAAATTGTCTTTTCAGGCAGGATAAAACTTCCGCCTGCATCTAAGACCGCTCTTTCATGTACTAACATACACTCCCTGCTGATAACGGATCGGGTCACCCGTCAGCGTCTACTCTCCTTTTCAGGATTTCAAGCTGCCCTCACAAGTCCATTCGCCTAAAACTCTTGCCGCCGGACTCTCAGCATCGCCGGCTCTCTGTAAACAAATATCTCAGGTTACTTCTCTTGTTCATCAGTTTAAAGTTTTAACTTGAGTAGATTATATAGTACGGTTCTTCTTTCTGTCAAGTATCTTTTTTCCTTTTTGCATTCTTTTTTCCTGCTGTCAGCAGGATCATACCAGATAGAAAAATGCTTAAAAAGATTTTCTCTATGGGCGCAGGGTCTCCGGTCTGAGGCACGGTTTCCTTTTCCTTAATAAAAACTGTCTGAGCTTCGTCCTGCAGATCTGTATGGGAAGCCACCAGATTCTTTCCTACATACAGACGTTCAAATACTACCAGTCTTTTTCCTTCCAGTCCCCTTGCGTCAAAAGAAAAGTCCAGTTCCACCTGCCCTGTTTTTTCCTTGGCTGTAAACTTCTTTTCCGCGGTCACAAAAGAATCCCCAGCCTGCAGCTCCTTACCTGTTTCCTGATCCATCAGGACACCTTTTACGGTATATTCGGTTCCCACTGCCAGATTTTCGTACTGCACCGTATCGGTAAGGACCGTCTTTTTCTTTGCCGCTGCTTCTTGTTTTCCAGTCTCACGATCCCGGGCATTGGTTCTGATCTCTGGTTTGGGAAAAAGGATCGTCTGTCCTTGATCCTGAAGATCTGCATGTGCGGCAACTTCTGTTTGCTCCACATACAGGCGCTCGAAAACCACCAGAGACGTACCAGTCAGACTGGATGCGTCAAACACAAACTCCATCTCCACCGTACCAGATGCCTCCTTGGGGGTGAAGCTTTTTTCTGCAGTTATGGTTTTGCCCTGGATCTTCAGCTCTTTTTCTGCAGCTTTTTCCATAAGAATACCTTTGAGTGTATACTCCTGTCCGGGGATCAGATTCTCATAGTTTACCGTATCGATGATCACTGTATTCTCCCCTGCTGCCGCCTCCTGTCCGTGATTCAAAGGATTTTCTGCCTTTGTTCCAATCTCAGGGACAGGAAATTCTACGGTCTGCCCTTCATCCTGAAGATCTGTATGAACAGCCGCCTCGGTATCCTTCCAGTAGAGACGTTCAAAAACAACCACCTGTTTCCCTGTCAGTTCCCTTGCGTCAAGAGAAAATTCCAAAGCGATGCTTCCGTTTTTCTCCTCCGGTACAAAAGTCTTTTCTGACGTTACGGTCTGTCCTTTAATTTTTAATTCTTCTCCTGTTTCCTTGTCCATCAAAATGCCTCTTACCGTGTATTCCTGTCCGGGGATCAGGTTTTCATACTTTACGGTATCTGTAATTGTAAGCTTTTGGTTGGCTGCCGCCTGTCGGCTGGCTGTCTTTTGATTCTGTGCCGTGGTTTTGATCTTATGCTCCGGGAACGTAATGGACTGTTCTGGATCCTCCAGATCTTCATGCTCTTCAATCTGCGTCTCTCCAATCCACACTTGTTCAAATACCACCACCGTTTTTCCCGCAAGCTGGGAAGCATCAAAGCTGAACGTATTTTCAACCTCCTGTTCCGCTTTCTCGGCAGTAAATTCCACCGTGGCAGTTACGGGCTGCCGGTTTATCAGAAGCTTTGTCTTTTCTTCCCGGTCCATCAGCACGCCTTTTATGGTATAAGTTTCACCTGGCTGAAGATTTTTCAGGGTAAGGCGGTCTGTGATAACGGTTTCCTTTTTCGCAACTGCCTCCCGGCTCCCGGTATCGGCGCTGACTGCCTGGGTTTTTACAAGCTGGGTCTCCCTGTTTTCTATGGCAAGGACTGCTTCCGCTTTCCCGTCAATCTTTCCGTCTTCATCCACCGTAAATTCATGGATCTCCATATCCATCGCATATCCGGGTATTCCTTTTGTCTCCTGGATGCAATAGGTTCCCGGAAGGAGTCTTTCTATGCGGATCCTGCCGTCTTCTTGGGTGGTATAAACTTGCTTTTGGCTGTTTTCCTGTCCGGTTTCTTCTTTGTCCGTCTTTTTCCATAAAGAAAACTCTACGCCGGAAAGCTTCTGTCCGCTTCCGTGTACTTTTTTATCCAGGATCAGCACGGTAGGCTGGTTGGCGATCTCTAAAGTATCGTATACCAGGGGCGTCACCTGATCCTGATACGAAAGCTCTGCCTCATATTCCTGCTGGGAGAGGACAAATCCCGGAGCTGGTTTTGTTTCTTTTACCAGGTATTTTCCAAGATACAGCTCTTTGCTTACAGCGCTGCCGTCCTGACCGGTGGCAACCGTATCTGCCAATTCTCCTTTCTGCATCCGTATCGTGCCGTCCGGCGTTTTGATCTCTTCTGCTGCCCGGATTTCAAAAACCGCGCCCTGCAGTTTTTCTCCCGTTGTCTGATGCCGCTTTTCAATCCGGATCTGTCCCTTCACAGGCACATCGAAATATTCTACCGTCAATGGCGCATCCCATTCATAATCGCCGTCTACAGAAAATTCCAGAAGCTCTCCCTGTAAATATCCCTTTGGCGCCTGAACCTCTTTCAGATAGTAAATGCCGGGCTTTAATTTTTCAGGAAGCAGGAAGGATCCTGTTTCGTCGGTCTCCCAGGTATCCTGGATTACAAGAGACGGATAATGGGTAACGGTCATTTCCACCAGGTGTTTCTCTTGGTCCAGGATCTGGAAGGAGCTTCCTTTCACCGGTATGATCTTCCCTGTCTCTTTGTCTTTTTTCACTATGGAAACCGGAGCTTCGATCACGTCGTTTTCCAGTATGTAATAGAGGGTCCTGCCTTCTTCGCTGATGGAGATTTCGTAAGGTTCTATTTCTGCGTAATCCGCATAAGGGCTGTCCTCTGTCACCACATAGGTATCATAGACCAGTCCTCCCCGGTCTTTGCCCAGCTGCCTTGTGCTGGCATAACCGTTTTCATCGGTTACGATGGTGTATTCTTTGCCTGTTGTTTTGCTGGTAAAGGTGAAGCAGACACCTTTTAAGGGCTTCTTCTGTTCTGACTGATGTCCTTCCTGGTCCGCGCCGAATTTCACGATCTGCACATCCCCCCGGATCACATCGTTTTTTATAGCTGTATCGGATGTGTTCATCTGGACTATTTTCCCGTTTTCGCCAATGGAGAAATCCCGGACGAGAACCCCGGTAGGATTATATCCCTGGGGCGGTTTGATTTCTTTTATCTGATAGTCTCCATAGGGCAGCAGATCATTTTCGGTAGATGCCTGTCCTGCTTTGTCTGTGGTCAAAACAGCAATCACTTCTCCCTTTTTGTACTCTTTTTCTTCTACTAGGATGGTATTAACGTTCATAGAAAGGATCTGAAACTCAGCGCCTTGGAAACTGGCTGCCCCCTGGGTTTCCTTTTTATTTTGTTCCTTGTCCCATTTCTCCACAGACACACCTCCGCGGATCACCTGATTTTTCACTGCGGTGTCTGCGGTGTTCATCTCCACTATCTTTCCATTTTCGCGGATAGAAAAGCTGCGGATCCGTGTGCCGGATGCCGTATAACCGGCTGGCGCTATTACTTCTTTTAGCTGATAATTTCCATAAGGCAGATAATCTGCCTCTGTTTTCGCTCTCCCTTCTTCGTCTGTGATCAGGGTAGTGATGACCTCTCCTTCTTGATAAATTTTTCCATCGACCAAAATACTGTTGGAATTCTTCGATAGAATCTGGATCTGGGCTCCTTTTAAACTGGCCCCTCCCTGGGGTTCTCTCTTATTCTTTTCACTGTCCCACTTTTCCACATATACGCCGCCGCGGATGACCTGATTTTTTACTGCGGTGTCTGCAGTCTTCATCTCCACTATCTTTCCGTTTTCGCGGATAGAAAAACTGCGGGTCAGCACGCCGGACGCCAGATATCCTGCGGGCGGCTTTACTTCTTTTAGCTGGTAATCTCCATAGGGCAGATAATCTGCGGCAGTTTTTGCTTTCCCTTCTTCATCCGTGGTAAGGGTGGTGATCACATCGCCATCTTTATACGTTTTCCCTTGGACCAGAATACTGGTGGCATTCTTCGATAGGATCTGGATCTGCGCTCCTTTTAAAGAGGCTCCTCCCTGAGGTTCTCTCTTATTCTTTTCGCTGTCCCATTTTTCCACAGACACACCGCCGCGGATGACCTGGTTTTTCACCGCGGTGTCTGCGGTGTTCATCTCTACCATCTTTCCGTTTTCACGGATAGAAAAATTACGGCTCAATGTTCCGGATGCTGTATAACCAGTTGGTGCTTTTATTTCTTTTAACTGATAATTGCCATAGGGCAGGTAATCCGATGAGGTTTTTGCCTTGCCCTCTTTGTCTGTCGTCAGGGTGGCAATGACCTCTCCTTCCTGATAGGTTTTTCCTCCGACTAAAATACTATTGGAATTCCTGGACAAAATCTGGATCTGGGTTCCTTCCAGCGTGGCCGCTCCCTGAGCCTCCCTCTTATTCTTCTCACTGTCCCATTTTTCCACAGACACACCTCCGCGGATCACCCGATTTTTCACTGCGGTGCCTGAAGTATTCATCTCCACCATCTTTCCGTTTTCGCGGATAGAAAAACTGCGGGTCAGCACGCCGGATGCCAGATAGCCTGCGGGCGGTTTCACCTCTTTTAGCTGATAATCCCCATAGGGCAGATAATCTGCGGCAGTTTTTGCTTTCCCGGTTTCATCCGTGGTAAGGGTGGTGATCACGTCGCCCTCCTTATAAGTCTTACCTTCCACCGTGATGCTGTTGGAATTTTTCGATAGGATCTGAATCTGAGCGCCTTTTAAACTGGCGCTTCCCTGAGGCTCTCTCTTCTCTTTTTCACTGTCCCATTTCTCTACAGACACACCTCCGCGGATGATCGTTTCCTCACTCTTGACTGTCTTATAAAAAACGGTACTGGTCCGGTTCTCTGAAGTAAATTTGACCGTATACGTAGCCTTATCCAAAAGGTAGCCTGGCGCTGCCTTTGTTTCTTTTACCGTATAGGTGCCCAAAGGCAGTTCTTTGCTCTGGGCTTTTCCGTCTTCTGCAGTTGTCAGAGTGACAACGGTCTCATCTTTGCTGTTCTTTACGGTATAAACCGCGCCTTTTAGCGATCCCTCTCCCTGGGACGCAGAAGTTCCCGTGTCCGTGTCGCTCTTTTCTAAAAGGATGATT
>NHCFC00100__coassemble_1375_pt1 | contig 63788 bp, 61 predicted proteins | sample NHCFC00100__metabat2_low_PE_019 | metagenome-assembled genome bin NHCFC00100
CTGGTACGCATCAGACGGCTGACTGTCGCCATAGAACCAAATGCCAGCGCAAAAGGCGGAAGGATTTTACTGTGCCAGTCTGTCCATCCTACAATAGAAAATACCTGGCTGCCGGTAGCCTGACCAAGCTTCAAGCCAAGGAAATACTGAAGAAGCGCACCCATGATGAAAGAAGGTACCGATACACCGACCAGCGCCAGGAACATCGCGCCGCTGTCCCATGCAGTCCCTCTCTTGACCGCTGCTACGATTCCCAAAAGGATTCCCATAATAAATGCAAACAGCAGTGACCGGATACCCAGGTCAAAGGAAACCGGGAATGCCTCCTTAATAATGTCTGTTACTGCTCTTCCATCCGGTATAGAGATACCAAAGTCTCCTTTCAGAGCATTGCCGATATACATCAGCAGCTGCTGGGGAACCGGTTTGTCCAGTCCGTATTTTGCCTCCAGCGCCTCCATAATATTATCCGGGATCGCTCTTCCGCCGGTGAACGGATCACCAGGGAGCAGCTGCATCAGAAGGAAGGTAACACTGACCAGAACCAAAATTGTAATAAAAGAATAAATAATTCTCTTTATGATATAACGAATCTGATTCGACAAGATAACAGCTCCTTTCTTTTGTTTTTTCCGTTTTTCTTTTGCTGTTTATGTAAATCGCAAAGCATCTTTGCGATTTACATAAACAGATAGGAGCCATGCCAGGAACATCTCTGTTCTCAGACAACGGCTCCTATCCGTTAAAAATCACTTTATACCTTTGTCAGCCGTAAAAATTTCCTATTATTCTGCTGTTTCCTCTGTTTCAGCTGCATCGTCTGCCGCTGCTGTAGAAGAAGCTGCATCTGTAAAGTCAAACTCCTGGAAACCAGTACGTGTCATGCTCGTAATCTTATCAGAAACTGCATAAGAAATGGAGCTGAAGTACAGCGGATAAATGGCTGCATCTGTCTTAGTAACCAGAGTTTCTGCCTGTGCCAGCATTTCCTGACGTTTAGCAGCATCGGCTTCTTTCATAGCGCCTGCAACCAGATTATCATATTCTTCATTAGAATATTTACCATAGTTGTTTCCGTTTGTAGTTGTAAACATATCGATAAAGGTCATGGCATCGTTGTAGTCAGGTGCCCAGCCGGCAAATACCATATCGAAATCACCGGAATCCATAGAAGCCAGACGGGATTTGAACGGCTGCGGTGTAATGGAAACATCAATTCCCAGTACCTCTTTCCACTGTGCCTGGAAGAACTCTGCCAGCTTCTGTCCCTGGCTCTGGTCATCGCAGAGGATAGAGAGATTCAGATCCTCAGCTTTCAGACCTGTCTCCTGAAGACCTGTTTCAAAAGCTGCTTTTGCTGCTTCTGCATCATAGGTTGTGATATCGCCTACAGCTTCACGGTATTTCTCACCGTTCGCACCTGCGATGGTTGTGGGAACCAGACCTGTTGCAGGAACGGAACCGTCCTTCAGGATATTGTCGCACATACTCTGTGTATCGATTGCCATACCAAGTGCCAGACGGATGTTTGCATTGTCCAGACCCTTGTCTTTCTTCAGAGTATTGAACTGGATATACCAGTTGCCGTTGTCAATATAGTTTTCTACATGAATACCCAGCTGTTCTGCCTGTACTACCTGATCACCGTTTAAGTTGATACAGTCATTCTGCCCGCCCTGGAAAGCGTTCATACGGGTGTTGGCATCATTCATCATTGTGAATTTCACAGAACCTACTGCGCATCTGTCCGGATCATAGAAATCAGGATTTGCAGTCAGTGTAATGTGGTCATTGTGTGTCCACTCAGAAATTGTGTAAGCGCCGTTTGTCACGATCTTATCTGCTTCATCTCCGTATACATCAGCACCGATCTCTTCGTATGCTTTCTGGTTCATTGGATAGTAGGAAGCAAAGGAGAACAGATGCTCTGCATATGGGATCGGGTTTTCAAAAGTAACTTCCAGTGTGTAATCATCAATAGCTTTTACACCCAATTCAGACGGATCCATCGTTCCGTCATATACTTCATTACCATTTAACAGATTGTCATAAACGATAAATGCGTAAGAAGAAGCTGTCTCCTTATTGCAGATTGTCTGGTAAGCAAATACAAAGTCGTTTGCTGTAACAGGCTCACCGTTTGACCATTTTGCATCCTGGCGCAGTGTCATGGTATAAGTACACTTGTCTTCGCTGACTTCTGTTGTCTCTGCCAGATCCGGTACAGGTGTGTCATTTTCATCCAGTCTGTACAGACCAGAGATCACCATACGCAGGATGTCTCCTGATGCAACGTCTGTTGTCAGAATGCTGTTTAATTCTGGCGGTTCTGCACGCAGGTCAACGGTATACATATCCGCATCCGCTGTTCCGGCAAAACCAGTAGCAGCTGTAGTTTCCTCTTCGGAAGCATCGCTTTCTGAGGAAGAATCAGTTGTTTTCCCGCTGTCACTGGAATTTCCGCATGCACCCAATGACAGAACCATTGCTCCAGCCATAACCAGAGCTAAGAGTTTCTTCAATTTCATCTTGGTTTCCTCCCTTTCTGTTTTTAACAGAAAAATTTCCTTGAATCCACGATGTCTTCTGTCGTGAATCAATCCTCTTCATTATAATAAAATCAATAATTTTGTCAAGTGTTTATGACAAAATTATTGATTTTCTGTTTTTTTCCAATGGACATTTATCTTTTCGTGACAGTATCTTTTCTGTCTGGTTTTTTTCCTGTTTTTACACAATCATTCTTAAATTTTGCACAATTTTACCAATCACACCATCCGCAAAAGGAGACGCAATCCCCGCCTCTTTCAGAAGCTCTGTATGAAACTTGGAAGCAGAAAGCCTGCATAATTTCAGATAGCTCTCCCAGGCTGCCCGGTAATCCCGGTCCATCCAGGCTTTATACTCAAACGCGCACAGCTGCGCGATCACATAGTCGATGTAATACAGCGGAAAACTGTAAATATGGTGCTGCTTCTGCCAGAATCCCCCTGCCTCAAAGAAGGAAAGTCCGTCATAGGACAGATGCGGTTTGTAGACTTTTTCCAGCCTTTTCCACACTTCTTTGCGCTGTGCGGGCGTCAGTTCCGGGTGATCATAGATCTCGTGCTGGAATTCATCCACCATACAGCCATAGGGAATGAACATCACCGCGTCTTCCAGATGCATCCTGGTATAATCCCCTGCCTTTTCTCCGTCAAAGAACAGGCGGTACCAGGGTTCTGTGAAAAATTCCATGGACATAGAATGGATCTCCGCAGTCTCCATGCCGATATCCGCATGTTCCCGGATGGGATCCTGGGCAGACAGATAGCCCTGGAACGCATGTCCGCACTCATGGGTCATCACATCCACATCTCCGCTGGTGCCGTTAAAATTGGCAAAAATAAAGGGGGACTTATAATCCGGCAGGTAAGTCATATAGCCGCCCACTGCTTTTGTCTTTCTGCCAAAGACATCCAGCAGTTCGTTCTCCATCATAAAATCAAAAAATTCTCTGGACTCGGCAGACAGCTCTTCGTACATCTTCTGTCCTGCTGCCAGGATCTCCTCCGGGGCTTTCTCCGGCTGGGGATTGCCCTGTGGTCCATAGACCTGCTCCTGGGCATAAGACATCTTTTCAAGCCCCAGACGCTGCCGCCTCTTTTCATACAGGCTCTCGGCAAAGGGTACAAAAACCTCTTTGACCTGCCTTCTTAAATTCTCCACTTCTTCTCTGCCGTAGCAGTTTCTCTGCATGCGCAGATAGCCAAGAGGGGTATAAGTATCAAAGCCCAGCATCTTCGCCTGCTGCGTCCGGATTTTGACCAGCTTGTCATACAGCTCATCCAGCTGGTCTGAAATGCTTTCAAAAAACTGGTTCAGCTTTTGGCAGGCTTTTTCTCTGACCTGGGGATCCCGGTTTTTCAGATAGGGAGTGAGAAGGGAAAGATTTAAGATCTCTCCGTCCCAGTCAATCTGGGCTCCTGCCAGAAGCTTCTCATATTCTGTCACCAGCGTATTCTCTTCCTGCATCAGAGGGATCACTTCCTCGGAGACGGATTTCATGGCAATCTCCATATTCTTAAACGCCACCGGTCCGATCTTCTCCTCCAGCACAGAACGGAACGGAGAATCATACAGCGTCTTCTGGTATGCCACACAGAGGTTGGAATATGCCGGAACCTGTTCATCATAATACTTTTGCTCTTCTTCATAAAAGGTATCTGTAGTGTCCATGGTATGGCGGATGGAACAAATGGTCACCTGGGTCTGCACCCGGTCGTTGAGCTTATAAAATTTCTGGTGCAGCGCAAACTGCTCTTCCCCGCTCTTTGCCTCCTGCATCTGGCTGATCAGAGTTTTCAGTTCCTGCTCTGCGCGGTTAAAATCAATCCGTTCATAAGGCATATCTTTAAATTTCATAGATTCTTCCCATCCTTTCTGGTCTAAGTCAAATACCCCGATGCAAGTATACAGGGCTTCAAACTAGATGCAATGCAAGCATCGAATACCGATTTAATATAGATTTTTCACTTTGAAATCCCTCTCGGCTTCTCTTCTCTGGTCCTTCTTCGCAATATCCTGCCGTTTGTCATAGAGCTTCTTGCCCTTGGCAATGCCGATCTCCACTTTCACCAGGCTCCCCTTAAAGTAAACCTTTAAGGGAACCAGGGTATATCCCTTTTCCCGGATCTTTCCCTCGATCTTGCGGATCTCGTATCCATGGAGCAGAAGCTTGCGGATCCTCAGCGGATCCTTATTGAAAATATTTCCTTTTTCATAAGGGCTGATGTGCATGCCATAGACAAACACCTCCCCCTCCTCGATCTGTATATAAGATTCCTTGATGCTGCATTTGCCCATACGCAGGGATTTCACCTCGGTCCCTGCCAGCTCGATGCCTGCCTCATAGGTATCTTCGATAAAATAATCATGATATGCTTTTTTATTGTTTGCGATCAGACGAATCCCTGATCCTGCTTTTCCTGCCATCTTATTCCTCTCTTTCCAGGACAAAGTCCACGGTCTTAGTCTGCAGGTCTGCGTTCTCCACCCGAACCCGGACCTTCTGTCCCATGGTATAAGTCTTCTTCGTCATGTCTCCGGTAAGCCTGTACTGCTCCCGGTCAAAGGTGTAATAATCTCCGGTCATGGAATTGACATGTACCAGACCTTCCACCGTGTTTTCCAGCTCTACATAAATACCCCATTCGGTCACACCGGAAATGATGCCTTCAAAGACTTCCCCTATGTGCTCCTTCATGTATTCGGCTTTCTTCAGTTTCACCGTCTCCCGCTCCACTTCCTCAGCCCGGCGCTCCATGGCGCTTGACTGGGCGGCGACCTCATCCAGGATTTCTCCATAATGCTTTTTCTTTGCCTGTGTCAGTTTTCCCCGCAAATGTTCTTTGATGATCCGGTGGATCTGCAGATCCGGATACCTGCGGATGGGGGAAGTGAAATGACAGTAATACTTGGCTGCCAGTCCAAAATGCCCGCTGCAGTCTGTGGTATATTTCGCCTGCTTCATAGCCCGCAGAAAAAGTCTGGAAAAATAGGGCTCGCATTCCATGCCTTCCAGCTCTTTCAAGATCTTCTGTACCTCCTTGGGGCGGATCTCCTCCTGCGCTTTCCTGGTCTTAATGCCTGCATTGTGGACCATAGCAAGGACTGCCTCCATTTTCTCCATATCCGGATTGTCATGGGTCCTGTATACAAAGGGAATCCCTGCCAGTGCATATTCCTGGGCAACCGTCTCGTTTGCTGCCAGCATAAAGTCCTCGATCAGTTCTGTGGCTGCATTGTGCTCGTAAGGATAGATCTCCACTGGCTTACCCTTCTCATCTAACCGGATCTTGCTTTCCGGGAAGTCGAAATCAATGGCGCCTCTCTTGCCTCTCCGCTTCCTTAAAAGTCTGGAAAGTTCCTGCATCTGCAGGAACATGGGCACCAGTTCCCGGTACTGCTCCCTCATCTCTTTGTCTCCCTGCAGGATCTGATTGACTGCCGTGTAGGTCATACGGCGGTCTACATGGATCACGGATTCCACGATCTTATGGGAAAGGATCTTCCCTTTGCCGTCGATATCCATAAAGCAGGTAAGTGCCAGCCGGTCTTCCCCTGCGTTTAACGAGCAGACGCCGTTTGACAGTTTCTTCGGCAGCATGGGGATCACCCGGTCCACCAGATAGACGCTGGTCCCCCGCTTGTAAGCCTCTCTGTCCAGGGCGCTGCTGTACTGCACATAATTGCTCACATCCGCAATGTGCACGCCCAGGCGGTAAAGTTCTCCTTCTTTCACCAGGGAAACAGCGTCATCCAGGTCTTTGGCATCCTCCCCGTCTATGGTCACCATAGTAAGATTTCTTAAGTCCATGCGCCCATACAGATCTCCCTCGTTGAGGGTCTCCCGGATCTTGTCCGCCTGGTTCTGCACCCGCTCGGGAAATTCCATAGGCAGGTCATAACTTCTGGCAATGCACAATACATCGATTCCCGTTTCCTGGGGGCTTCCCAGGATCTCTGTGATCTTTCCCTCCGGGGAACGGTTCCTGCTGCCATAATCACGGATCTGCGCCACTACCTTATCTCCGTCCCGGGCATCCATGTCATTTCCCTGCTGGATGAACACATCCCGGAGAAATCTCTGATTATCCGGCACCACAAAGCCAAAGCCGGAAGATTTCTCATAGGTGCCCACCACCTGAGTGATTCCCCGCTCAAGTATTTTTACAACTGTGCCCTCACAGCGCTTTCCGTTCTTTTCTCCTTTTTTCAGCACTGCCTGGACCAGGTCTCCGTGCAGGGCTGTGCCGGTGCTCTCCTCCGGAATATAGAGATCCTCCATCCCTTCTTCAGAAAATTCCACAAAACCAAAGCCTCTTGGATGACTGATGAATCTTCCTGTATAGCAGCTGCCTTTCTGAAAGCGGGGCAGTTCTTTTGAGGTTTTCTTTTCTTCCTTCTTCTTTTCCTTTTTCTCTTTCTCTTTTTTCCCGGACTTTGGGGAAGGGGTTCTCACGGCTTCGTATCTTCCCCGCTTATTTATAGTGATCTTTCCCTCTTCCAAAAGCAGATCCAGGACCGTATGCAGCTCCTCCCTTTTCCCGGCAGGGATCTGCAGGATGGCTGCCAGCTCCTTTGCCCTCATGGGCTGGTATTCCTTGCAGCACATCAGGTCATAGATGATTTTTTTTCTTTTCTTTATCTGCTGATTTTTCTTCAAAATAATCTCCTTGTCGCATTCTTATGGGTAAAAATATGACACCCTTGCAAACCGCAAGAGTGTCATACTCAGAAATTCAGATTCAGTACCAATGCCAGTACGAAAAACAGGATTCCCATAACTCTGGTCGCCTTTACCAGCGCACCCTCCATGGAACGTCCCTTATTCCTTCCCCAGTAGGTGTCTGCCATACCGGCAATGCTTCCCAGTCCCTGGGACTTTCCTTCCTGCATCAGAACGATGATGGTCAATCCTATACAATCAATAATAAAAAGAATCGTTAAGACAATTCTCAGTATGTCCACGGTTACACCTCCTAATCGTTTAACGAATCAAGTGTAACACAGGATGAAATGGATTTCAACCGTTTTTCTGACATTTCTGCGGGATACCTGCAAAAGGATTTTCATAGCATGCCTGCTTTTCCAGCCGGTCCTCAATGGCAAGGAGCCGGTTATACTTTGCCGTGCGCTCTCCCCGGCAGGGTGCCCCCGTCTTGATCTGTCCTGCGCCTGCTGCCACTGCCAGGTCTGCGATGAAGGTATCCTCACTCTCGCCGGAACGGTGGGAGATCACGGTGCGGTAGCCTGCATGGTGGGCTTTCTCTACGGTCTGAAGAGCCTCTGTCAGGGTTCCGATCTGATTCAGCTTTACCAGTACCGCGTTGCCGGCTCCCAGGCGGATGCCTTTCTCCACCCGTTTCCGGTTGGTGACGAACAGATCGTCGCCGACCAGCTGGATCTGCTCTCCCAGCCTTCGGGTCATCAGCTGCCATCCTTCCCAGTCTTCCTCCCACAGTCCATCCTCGATGGATACAAGGGGAAATTCCTTTACCAGACCTTCATAATAGTCCACCAGTTCTTCTGCGGTCCTTTTGACCTTTTCTCCTGTCATGCGGGATTCTCCGGGAAAGACATAGCTCTGCTCCTGCTCATCATATAACTCGCTCGCTGCCGCGTCCATAGCAAAGCAGATCTCTTTTCCCGGCTCATAGCCTGCCTCCTTCACTGCCCGCTCCATCAGCTGGAAAACTTCCCTGGCGCCCTTGATATCCGGAGCAAATCCTCCTTCATCTCCTACTGCTGTGGACAGCCCTTCCGCCTTGAGGATCTTCTTCAGCTTCTGGTAGATTTCCGCGCACATGCGCAGTCCCTCCTGAAAACAGCAGGCTCCGGCAGGAATGATCATAAATTCCTGGAAATCCACGGTATTGTCTGCATGCTTTCCTCCATTGAGAATATTCATCATGGGGACCGGCAGCTTCTCTGCCAGGCAGCCGCCCAGATACTGGTAAAGAGGAATGCGCAGCGCCTTCGCCGCGGCATCTGCCGCTGCCATGGATACCCCCAGCAGTGCATTGGCTCCGATGTGCTCCTTATTCTCGGTCCCGTCCGCTTCTATAAGCAGACGGTCAATGCGGCTCTGTTCCAGCACGTTCTCTCCCAGCACTGCGTCTGCCAGCTTTGTATTTACATTGTTCACGGCTTTTCGGACTCCCAGTCCGCCGTAACGTTCTTCTCTGTCCCTTAATTCCACAGCTTCAAACTTTCCTGTGGAAGCTCCTGAAGGTACGATCGCCCTTCCTGTATATCCGTCTTTCCCGATGATTCCCTCGCCTACTGTCACTTCAACCTCAACCGTAGGATTTCCTCTGGAATCCAGGACTTCTCTGGCGTAAACCTTTCTGATCGGCAAATAGCGATACATGACATTACCTCCTGTTCTTCATGTCCAACCTTAGTATGCTCCCGGCATATGAAATTATGCCGTAGTTTTCTCTGTCTGCCTGTGCTTTTGCTGGAAATCCTGTGTGCGTTCTTTTTCATTTATCTGGGGAAAATGGATGAATGTGTGTGCGGAACTCTCTTTGAAATGTGTATATATCGTAACATATGTTCGATTCCGGGACAATACCGGAATTTCTGACAAAAACAGCCGGAGTTTTTTCTTTCAAAATTAGATAAAATGATGGGCATCAAAAATCCCGGACCGGAATGAACCTGAAAGTTTCAAACCGATCCGGGATACCTGCCTGCATGTTTCTGAAGTCTATGACTGCAGGGAATCTTTTCAGCTGAGAATCTGCTGATTTTTTCTATGCTTTATTTTTTAATGAGCAGAGATTTTCCTGTCATTTCTTCCGGCTGTTCCATTCCCATCAGCTCAATGAGTGTAGGAGCGATATCTGCCAGGCAGCCGCCTTCTCTTAATCCATAGGAAGGATCTGCGTTTACCAGGATGAAGGGAACCGGGTTGGTGGTATGGGCAGTAAAGGGTTCTCCTGTTTCGTAATCTACCAGCTGCTCTGCGTTTCCGTGGTCTGCGCAGATGAACATCTGTCCGTTGACTTCTTTCACCGCTTCCACTGCTTTGCCCACGCATTCATCCACTGCCTCGATAGCCTTGATGGCAGCAGCTTCCACACCGGTATGTCCTACCATATCCGGATTTGCGAAGTTGATGATGATCACATCGTATTTGTCGGATTTGATGGCTTCTACCAGCTTATCGCATACTTCGTAAGCGCTCATCTCCGGCTTCAGGTCATAGGTGGCAACCTTTGGAGAATTTACCAGGATCCTGTCTTCTCCTTCGTTTGGTTCTTCCACGCCGCCGTTAAAGAAGAAGGTTACATGTGCGTATTTCTCTGTCTCTGCGATACGCGCCTGTTTCTTTCCGTGAGCTGCCAGATATTCTCCGAAAGTATTGGTAATGGATACCTTGTGGAATGCCACTTCTTTGTTGGGAATAGTTGGATCGTATTCTGTGAAGCATACGTAAGTCAGATCCAGCTTTTTGTCTCTGGCAAATCCTGTAAATTCATCGTCGCAGAAGGCTCTTGTGATCTCTCTTGCCCGGTCCGGACGGAAGTTAAAGAAGATCACGGAGTCTTTATCCTGAATGGTTCCCACAGGTTTTCCGTCTTTTACTACGACAGTAGGTACTACGAATTCATCGGTCACTTCGTTTTCATAGGATTCTTTTACCGCGCAGACAGCACACTCGGTCTGTACGCCTTCCCCTTTTGTAAGGGCATTGTATGCTTTTTCCACACGGTCCCAGCGGTTGTCACGGTCCATTGCGTAGTAACGTCCCATCACGGATGCCACTTCGCCCACGCCAAGTTCAGCCATTTTATCTTTCAGCTCTTTGATGTAGCCTTTTCCGCCTGTGGTAGGGGTATCTCTTCCGTCCAGGAAGCAGTGTACGTAAACCTTTTCCAGTCCTTCTCTCTTAGCCAGTTCCAGCAGTCCGAATACATGTGTTAAATGGCTGTGAACGCCGCCGTCTGACAAAAGGCCGAACAGATGCAGCGCGGAATTGTTGTCTTTTGCGTTTTTCACTGCTTTTAACAGTGCCTCATTCTGGAAGAAATCACCGTCCTGGATCTCTTTTGTGATCCTAGTCAGTTCCTGATAAACGATGCGTCCGGCGCCCATGTTCAGATGTCCTACCTCAGAGTTTCCCATCTGACCATCCGGCAGACCCACTGCCATGCCGCTGGCGTTTCCCTTTACGAATGGACACTGGGATTTCAGCTGGTCCATGATCGGAGTCTTTCCTTCGCAGACTGCGTTTGCGTCGCATCTGTCATTCAGTCCATAACCATCGAGAATCATTAATACGGTTGGTTTTTTACTCATATTCTTTCTCCTTTTATATCAATTTAAGCACTAACGGTTTCATACGTTTATATTTTAACAGAATTCCAGGATTTTTCAATATCCTTCGTAAATTTCTCTGGATTGCTGTCCCTTTCCCAAACAGCAGATTCCCGAAAAAAAGAGGCTTCCTATTTGGAAGCCCCTGATATTCTTTACAAAACCTTTGATAAAAATTCTTTCAGTCTGGGATTTTGGGGATTGGAGAAAAATTCCTCCGGTTCCCGGTCCTCCTGGATTTTGCCGCCGTCAATGAACAGTACCCGGCTGGCAACCTCCCTGGCAAAGCCCATTTCGTGGGTCACTACCACCATGGTCATTCCGGTATCTGCCAGTTCCTTCATGATCTCCAGAACCTCCCCTACCATCTCCGGATCCAGCGCGGATGTAGGCTCGTCAAAAAGCATCACGTCCGGATTCATGGCAAGGGCGCGGGCAATGGCGATCCTCTGCTTCTGTCCGCCGGAAAGACTTCCCGGGTAGGCGTCTGCCTTGTCCGGCAGCCCCACACGAGCCAGAAGCTCCTCCGCTCTCTTTGCCGCCTGTTCCTGAGACATGAGTTTTAATGCTACCGGCGCCAGCATAATGTTCTCTTTCACAGTTTTATGAGGAAACAGATTGAACTGCTGGAAAACCATTCCGATCTTCTGGCGGTGCTTGTCAATATCAATCTTCGGGTCCGTAATATCTGCGCCTTCTACAAAAATCTTGCCCCCTGTGGGTTTTTCCAGAAGGTTCAGAGAGCGCAGAAAGGTGGATTTTCCGGAGCCGGAAGGTCCGATGATGGCTACCACTTCGCCTTTGCATATTTCTGCTGAAATCCCGTCCAGAACCATGTTGTCATCAAATTTTTTGGTAAGGTTCTGCACCTGAATCAAAACTTCGCCTTTAATGCTCACTTCTACGCATTCTCCTTTCCACTTTTCCCATAAAGTAGGTCAGCAGCATAACCAGTACCAGATAAAAGACTGCTGCTGAGATCAGCGGTACAAACGCGCTGTAGGTACGGCTCTGTACCAGCGTTGCCGCCTTGGTGATATCCACGGTGCCGATGTATCCGATGATGGCTGTCTCCTTTAAAAGCACGATCATCTCATTGATCAGCGCAGGCAGCACATTCTTCACTGCCTGGGGCAGGATGATCATCTTCATGGTCTGACCGGAGCTTAATCCCAGACTCCTGCCTGCCTCTGTCTGTCCTTTGTCTACCGACATAATGCCGGAGCGGATGATCTCAGCCACATAAGCGCCGGAGTTGATACCAAAGGCAATTCCGCCGATGATAATATTATTTAAGGGCACGCTGGCAAATACAATGGAATAGAAGATCAGGATCTGGATCATGGAGGGGGTTCCTCGGATGATGGTCAGATACACCACGCAGATCCCGTTTAAGATCTTCAGCTTCCCTGTCTGCTCGTGGATGGAACGGATCATGCCCACGATCCCGCCTAAGATCACGCCGATGACCAGGGCAAGAAGGGTGACAAGTATGGTGGTCTTAATACCATTGATCCACCAGGAACTTGCCCCGTTGTCTACAAAAAACCGGTAAAACTCATGCTGCAGATTTTCCCACATATCGTATCTCTCCTATTTTTTCACAATTACGACCTGGGTCGCTTCTGCGTAAGTATCCGTAAATTCTACGCTTTCTTCTCTTTCCGGAGTCACCGTCATTCCTGCAGCGCCGAAGTCTGCCTTTCCTGTGCTCACAGATGTCAGGATCGCTTCAAAAGCCATATCCTCGATCTGCAGTTCATAGCCCAGCTTGTCGCAGATTGCCTGCGCGATATCTGCGTCAATACCTACGATCTCGTCGCCTTCTTTGTATTCCCAGGGCTCAAATTCCGCATTGGTAGCCATGACCAGAGTTCCTTTGGAATGGTCTGCGTCTGCCGGTGATTCATAAGGATGCTCTCCGATCTCATCGCCGATGTAGTTGCTCTGGATCTCATCCAGCACGCCCTCTTCCTTTAATTCAGCCAAAGCGGTGTTAAATTCTTCTTTCAGCTCGGTGTTTCCTTTTTTCATGCAGATGGCATACTGCTCTGTCTCAAAGATACCGTCGATGATCTTCAGGTCATCGTTTGCCTCTACAAACTTTTCTGCCGGAAGGGAGTCGATCACCACGCAGTCCACCTTGCCGTTTTTCAGTGCCTGGACTGCGTCAGCGCCTTTGTTGAAAGGACTTACCTGGCTTGCGTCGTTTACCGCTTCTGTTGCCTGGGAATCTCCTGTAGTACCGATCTGTACGCCGATCTTCAGATCTGCCAGATCTTCTACGGAAGTGATCTCTGCTGCGCTGCTTTCCTGATCTTCAGCTGTCTCGGAGCTGCTGTCACCTGTATTTCCGCATCCTGCTGCAGAAAATGCCATCATAGCAGCCAGCACTGCTGCAAATACTTTCTTTTTCATATCTTATTTCTCCTTTACTTTTTACTTGTGCTTTGTTTTGTATAATTATGTATAATTATTCGGCTGACATGCATTATATCAGCTTTTATTCTGCCTTGCAAGCACAAAAAAATGATCGACAGCCCATAAGGAAAAGACCGCCGCGGCTTTTGCAGGCGCCGGGCGGTCTTTTTACTTGTTAATATACTACAATAGGAGTATTGACTTCGATATTATTATAAATGGTCTGTACCGCATCATAAGGCGTATTGATACAGCCGTGAGAACCGTTCCACAGGTAAATATCCCCGCCGAACGCGGTACGCTTCGTCAGGTCATGGATACCTACGCCTCCGTTAAAGGGCATCCAGAAAGTAACCGGCTCTTCATAGTCGATGGAGCCGTCGTCGTTGTAACCGGTCAGTGTAAAGGGACTTGCCTTGGACTTCAGTCTCCATACGCCTCCGGCAGGTGTGCCGTTGCCTTCATTGGGATTTCCCGTAACCACCGGGGTGTCTACCAGACAAGTACCGTTTTTGTAGAACCACATTCTCTGGTCCTGAATGGAAATTTCCACGTAAGTGCCGTCAATATCGTTGCCGCCGTGTTTCTGCCCTGTATAAAGCCAGGTGGCATCCACCGTCTGGCTCTGTCCGGCGTTGAGCACCGGCATAAGAGAAGCCGTAGTCTCATCCTGCCATACCCTCCAGCCGTAGTCTCCGCCTGTCAGCTGTACCGAATAACCCATGCTGGTATAGAACTCCCTGGGTCTGCCATAGGTATTATAGACCTCGGACCACTGGATCACCTGGTTTTTCACCAGAGTTTCATCAAAGGTATAATTTCCGTCTGCCCCTTTTACCAGCCAGGATTTCAGCATATCCCTTGTGATGGCTTCCTGTGCGGTTCCGAAGTTTACGCTGACCTGCATACTGGTGAGCCTGTTCAGCTGCTCCGCTTCCTTCTTCAGGTTTTCGTCTTCCTGGGTCACTGCAGGCTTCACATAGCAGTCTGCATCTGCCAGGGAGATCTCCGTTTTTCTCTCGTCTACCGCCGCTTTTATAGCCGCCTTTGTCTTTTCTTTGTCCAGTGTGGTGCCTGTAACTTCGGGAACGATTACATACTGTGTTCCGTCATCTTCCACCTTGGCGTCCTGGGGCGGCGTCATATTCTGGTCCTGGAGCGCCTGCAGACCGTCCAGAGCCGCGTTCAGGCTGGCTTCGTCATAGGAATTCTCTGCTTCTACTGTATATTCCTGGTCCCCGAACATCTGAAATGCCCACAAAAGGGGATTCTGCTGCTCCTTCACCTTTTCCACGCTGCCGTCGTCCTGGTATTTCATCTGGATGGTATTTCCCGCAATGACCTCCTGCTGGTCTCCCATCTCATGGATAGTAATCGAGTAGTCTTCCGACTGCTGGCGGATCACAGCCTTTACTTCTTCCACCGTTTTCTGTCCGCTGTCGATGCCGTTGATCACGGTTCCGGGATAAAACCGGTCACGAAACTGCATTCCCACAACGCCGTAGCCTGCTGCCAGGATCACCACGGCACCTGCCGCAATCCCCACAGCAATCTTCTTCCCGCCTTTTTTTCCTCTGGAGGCTTTTTCTCCTGACTTTTGTTTCTTCATTCTTTCGTCTGCTTCCTTCAGACTCTTTAATTTCTTTTTCTTGTCCTTTTGCATTGACATCTATAAAAACTTCCTTTTTCTTTTTGTTGTTGCTTCTTACTTATTAGAGAATTTACATCCCCGAAAAGTTTCATACACGCCCATTCTAACCCAAAAACATAGAAAAAGAAAGCTTTTTCTTCTTTTCTGTTGAAATTTCATAAAGAATCTTATATCATGTATAAATCTACAGCCATACTGCTGGCAAAATCTGCTGTTTTGATGTCTTTGCGGCAGTTTGCCGCACAGGCTCTGTATCATCCTGTAAAAAAGAAAGGGAGATGATTGCCATGGATCTTCTTGATTATACCAGCTGCCGCTTATGTCCCAGAAACTGCGGCTGTGACCGCCGGATCACCACTGGCTTCTGCGGCTGCCGGGCTGGGCTTCGGGCTGCAAGGGCTGCCCTGCACCACTGGGAGGAACCCTGCATCAGCGGTACCCGGGGCAGCGGCACGGTATTCTTTTCCGGCTGCACGCTGCAGTGCTGTTTCTGTCAGAATTTTCCCATCAGCGCCGAACATTATGGAAAAGACCTTTCGCCCCGGCGTCTGGGAGAAATCTTTCTGGACCTTCAGGATCAGGGGGCGCACAACATCAACCTGGTAACACCCACCCAGTATCTTCCCTGGATCCTCCCTGCCCTGGACCAAGTCCGGGACCGGCTTGCCATCCCGGTGGTCTATAACTGCGGCGGCTATGAAAAGCCGGAAACCATCGAGCTTTTAAAGGATTACATTGATATCTGGCTCCCTGACCTGAAATATTTTGACTCCGGTATCTCTGCCAGATATTCCCGGGCAGCGGATTATTTTTCCGTTGCTTCAAAAGCCATTGTCCAGATGGTAAACCAGACCGGAAAACCGGTGCAAAACGCCTCCGGGCTTCTGGAGAAAGGCGTGATCATCCGCCACATGGTCCTTCCGGGACAGAGAAAAGATTCCTTCCGGCTGCTGCGCTGGCTTAAGGAAACCCTGGATCCAGGGACCTATCTTCTAAGCCTTTTAAGCCAGTTTACCCCCTTTTATAAGAGCTGTGATTACCCGGAACTGAACCGCCGGATCACCACCTTTGAATATCAGTCTGTGGTGGATGAGGCAATCCGTCTGGGACTTACGGAAGGGTTCATGCAGGAAAAATCCAGTGCAAAGGAAGAGTACACGCCGCCCTTTGACCTGGAAGGAATCTGAAGTCCTAGATCTGCTTTCTCACTACCCGGTATTCGTCCCCGTTTCGGTAATAAGGACAGGCAGAATGGGGCTCCATCCGCATCTGGACATAATCATCCTCGTCCATTGCCGCATCACAGATATATGCATCGTATTCCTCGTCATAAATATAATAGGCACAGCTTTCACAGCTTGTCTTCGTTTTCTTTCTCATTTCTCTGCTCCTCTGTTCTGCGTTTTTTCACAAAAAGATTCCGGACGCAATATCCTCGCCCGGAATCTTTCTTTTCTTCAATCACTTTTATTTGTAGTTTACAATAGAACCAAAATCTGGTTTCAAAGCAGCGCCGCCTACCAGTCCGCCGTCGATATCCGGCTGAACAAATAAGTCAGGAGCTGTCTTTGCATTGACAGAGCCGCCGTACTGGATACGGATTGCTTCTGCAGTTGCTTCGTCATATACTTCAGCGATGCATGCACGGATTTCTTTGCAGACTTCCTGTGCCTGCTCTGTAGTAGCTGTCTTGCCTGTTCCGATCGCCCAGATCGGCTCATAAGCGATCACGGCTTCTTTTGCCTGGTCTGCTGTGATTCCCTGGAATCCAACTTTTACCTGCTGGCGGATAAAGTCCATGGTAACGCCCTGTTCTCTCTGCTCCAGAGTTTCGCCGCAGCACATAATGGGAACCAGTCCGTGTTCAAATGCTTTGTGCATTTTTTTATTGATGTCTTCGTTTGTTTCACCGAAGTATTCTCTTCTTTCGGAATGTCCCAGGATTACATATTTCACGCCTGCGTCTACCAGCATGTTGGGAGAGATTTCTCCTGTGTATGCGCCTTTTTCTTCAAAATACATATTTTCTGCGCCTACCTGGATATTGGAGCCTTTTACAGCTTCCACTACAGGAACGATGTCGATTGCAGGAACACAGAATACCACGTCAACTTCATCGTTTGCTACTAATGGTTTTAAAGTATTTACCAGCTCAACTGCTTCGCTGGGAGTCATGTTCATTTTCCAGTTTCCTGCGATAATTTTTTTCCTTGCCATGGGAATGACCTTCTTTCTTAAAAATATAGTGTTTCTTATTTATCGTTGGCTGCTGCAACGCCCGGTAATTCTTTGCCTTCCAGGAACTCCAGGGAAGCGCCGCCGCCGGTGGAGATGTGTGTCATCTTGTCGCCGTAGCCAAGGATGTTGACTGCTGCTGCGGAATCACCGCCGCCGATGATGGTAGTAGCGTCTGTCTCTGCCAGAGCCTTTGCAACTGCTTCTGTACCGTGTGCGAATTTCGGCATTTCAAAGCAGCCCATAGGTCCGTTCCATACAACGGTCTTTGCATCTTTTACAGCTTCGCAGAAAAGCTCTGCTGTCTTTGGTCCGATGTCCATTCCTTCCCATCCGTCAGGAATCTCACCGGTAGAAACCACGTCTTTATTGCAGTCGTTAGAGAATGCGTCGCCGATCACATTGTCTACAGGAAGAAGAAGTTTTACGCCTTTTTCTTCTGCTTTTTTCTTCATATCCAGCGCATACTGCAGGTAATCATCTTCACACAGAGAAACGCCGATCTTGCCGCCTTCTGCTTTGGAAAAGGTGTATGCCATGCCGCCTCCGATGATCAGAGTATCTACTTTGTCCAGAAGATTGTTGATTACAGAAATCTTGCTGGAAACTTTTGCTCCGCCTAAGATGGCTACAAACGGTCTCTTTGGATTGTTGACTGCATTGCCCAGGAAGTCGATTTCTTTCTGCATCAGGTAGCCTACTACTGCAGTGTCCACGTACTGTGTCACACCTACATTGGAGCAGTGCGCTCTGTGAGCAGTACCGAATGCATCGTTTACAAATACGTCGCACAGAGAAGCCAGTTCCTTGGAGAATGCTTCTCCGTTTTTAGTCTCTTCTGCACGGTAGCGTGTGTTCTCCAGTAAGATCACATCGCCGTCCTGCATAGCTTCTACTGCTGCTTTTGCGTTCGGTCCCACAACTTCCGGATCAGCAGCGAATTTTACTTCCTGCTCCAGTAATTCGGACAGACGTTTTGCAACAGGTGCCAGGGACAGTTCCGGTTTCGGTTCTCCCTTGGGTTTACCAAGGTGTGAGCAAAGGATCACTTTTCCCCCATCAGCGATTAATTTCTTAATTGTAGGAAGTGCTGCTACCAGACGGTTTTCGTCTGTGATCTTTCCATCCTGCAGCGGTACGTTAAAATCACAGCGGACCAGGACTTTTTTGCCTTTTACATTAATGTCGTCAACGGATTTTTTATTAAGCATTGGAAATGCCTCCTTATAAATTTTATTGCTTTTGCTTCTTCGCCCCATTTAGACGAAAAGGGTCCGGTCCATAATAGACCGGACCCTTAATGAGCCTTATAATACTTGGTTATTATTTGTTCAGCATTTTACCAAAGAATTTGATTGTTCTAACCATCTGGCTTGTGTAGGAGTTTTCATTGTCGTACCAAGAAACAACCTGAACTTCTGTTGTTCCGTTGTCTAATGGCAGAACCATTGTCTGTGTAGCATCGAACAGAGAACCGAATCTCATACCAACGATATCGCTGGATACGATTTCATCTTCGTTGTATCCGAAGGATTCTGTAGCAGCTGCTTTCATAGCGTCGTTGATCTGTTCTTTTGTTACATTTCCTTTTACAACTGCTGTCAGGATAGTTGTGGAACCTGTAGGTGTAGGAACACGCTGTGCAGCGCCGATCAGTTTTCCGTTTAATTCAGGAATAACTAAACCGATTGCTTTTGCTGCGCCTGTGCTGTTCGGAACGATGTTTACAGCTGCAGCACGTGATCTTCTTAAATCACCTTTTCTCTGAGGTCCGTCCAGAGTCATCTGATCGCCTGTGTAAGCGTGGATGGTGCACATGATACCGGACTGGATTTCAGCTAAGTCGTTTAATGCTTTTGCCATAGGAGCTAAGCAGTTTGTTGTACAGGAAGCTGCGGAAATGATGTTGTCATTTTCTGTTAATGTTTCATGGTTTACATTGTAAACGATGGTCGGCAGATCGTTTCCAGCCGGAGCGGAAATAACAACTTTCTTAGCGCCTGCATCGATGTGAGCCTGAGCTTTGTCTTTGGATGTGTAGAATCCTGTACACTCCAGAACAACGTCTACACCGATTTCTCCCCAAGGAAGTTCAGCTGCGTTTGCTTTTGCGTAGATTTTGATTTCTTTTCCGTCCACTGTGATAGAATCTTCACCTGCTGTAACTTTATCAGCTAATTCATATCTGCCCTGTGTGGAGTCATATTTCAGTAAGTGAGCTAACATTTTTGGAGATGTTAAATCGTTGATTGCTACGATTTCAAATCCTTCTGCTCCAAACATCTGTCTGAATGCAAGACGTCCGATACGTCCGAAACCATTGATTGCTACTTTTACTGCCATGATTTTCATTCCTCCTAAAAGTGATTGAATTTAACGGGAGTTCTTTAACAAATCCGCAACAGATTGTTAAAGAAACATCAACCTTGTCCATATTGTACCTGTTTTTGTCCAAAAATTCAAGCCTATTTTCAAAATTCCTGTATATTTAATACGTTTTTAACAGCCAGGCTCTTGCTATTCCTGTAAATATTCCATTATAATGTATAAAACCTCATGCAGCTGCGGCGCTGTGACAAGATCCGCCGCAGTTCTGCATTCTGACAGGAAGGAGTTTTTCTATGATGTATTGTGACTGTCATCTTCACTCTTCATTTTCCAGCGACAGTGATACCCCGATGGAGCTAATGATCCGGGAAGCCATCCGGCTGCAGGTTCCTTCTATGTGTTTTACGGAACACATGGACCTGGATTTTCCTCCCGGCGGGCTTCCCTTTGTGGTGGATCTGCCTGCCTATGAAAAAACTTTTCAGGAACTGAAGGAAAAATACGGCGCACAGATCGAGCTGCTGTTCGGGCTGGAACTGGGACTGCAGCCCCATTTAAAAGAAGAGATCCCTGCGCTTGCAGACTCTATGGATTTCGATTTTCTCATCGGCTCCACCCATGTGGTAGACCGTATGGATCCCTATGAGGATATTTATTTCCAGGGACGCACAGAATACGAAAGCTATCACCGGTATTTTGAGGTCCTCCTGGAGAATCTCAAGACTTTTTCCTGTTTTGACAGCTGCGGGCATCTGGATTATGTAGTGCGCTATGGTCCCAATCAGAACCGGGATTATTCCTACACTGCCTTCCGGGAGATCCTGGATGAAATCTTAAAGACCCTGGTGGACAAACAGATTGCCCTGGAATGCAATACGGCAGGATTTAAATACGGTCTGGGACATCCCAACCCTACAGAAGAGATCCTGCGGCGCTACCGGGAACTGGGCGGGGAGCTTTTAACCCTGGGCTCAGACGCCCACCAGCCCAAGCACCTGGCGTATGATTTCGCAAGAGCCGGAGAGCTGCTGAAGACCTGCGGCTTTCAATATTATACGGTTTACAAAAAAAGGCAGCCGGTATTCCTCCCTCTGTAAGGAACCGTCTGTACGCCTTTTAGGCACAGCTTCAGGCTCTGCACAGCCCGGAACAGAAACACCCTGTACGCCCCGGACAGAAGCGCCCTGCCGCTGCCCTTCGGCTGATGCGTGCGCAAAAGAAAAAGAAGGAGATGTCTGCTTTTTAAAGTCGTTTCAAAAACAGAGGTCTCCTTCTTTTTCTATGGTTTACAGACTTTTTTCTCTTTACGCCGGTCCCAGGATAATACCGCCTCCGGCAACATATTCCCCCTGGTAAAAGACCACTGCCTGTCCCGGTGTCACTGCACGCTGAGGCTCGTCAAAGGTAACTTTTACCCGGTCGTTTTCTGCCGGACAGACCGTACATGCCGCTCCCGAATGGTTGTAGCGGATCTTCGCGTGAAAACGCATTTCTCCGAAAAGTCCCGGAACTGCCATAAAATTCACCCGGTCGCACAGCAGGCTTCTGACAAACAGATCTTCGTTGGACCCGATGACCACCTCATTGGTCTCGGGACGGATCCGGGTCACAAATACCGGGCGCCCCATGGACAGGTTCAGTCCCTTGCGCTGTCCGATGGTATAATGGATGATCCCCTTATGCTGCCCGATCACAGTCCCGTCCTCCAGCACGTAATTGCCCGGCTCTATTTTCCTTCCGGTACTGGACTGGATAAACCCGGCGTAATCATTGTCCGGAACAAAGCAGATTTCCTGGCTGTCTTTTTTATGGGCTACCAAAAGTCCCTCTTCTTGGGCAATCTGCCGGATTTCATCCTTGGTATAGTCTCCTACGGGCATCAAAGTCCTGGAAAGCTGCTCCTGGGTCAGGTTGTAAAGCGCATAGGTCTGGTCCTTTTTCGCTGTCACAGAATTTTTAATGGCATACCTGCCGTTTGGCAGCTGTTCCACCCTGGCATAATGTCCTGTGGCAATGTAGTCTGCCCCGATGTCCAGGCTTCTCTTTAAAAGAGACTCCCATTTCACATACCGGTTGCAGGCAATGCAGGGATTGGGGGTCCTGCCTGCCAGATATTCCCCGTTAAAATAATCAATGACCTTTTCTTTGAATTCCTTTCTGAAATTCATCACATAATAGGGGATATCCAGTTTCTGGGCAACCCTTCTGGCATCCTCCACTGCGCTCAGACCACAGCAGCCTCCGTTTTCCTCCTGAAAATCCGAGTCCTCTTCCTGCCAGATCTGCATGGTAACTCCGATCACATCATATCCCTGCTTTTTCAAAAGACAGGCAGCCACAGAAGAATCCACCCCGCCGGACAGCCCTACCACGACTTTCTTTTTTTCCATTAATATTCTTCCTCTTCTTCCTCTTCGCCTTCATGGATATCGGATTTGGGTTTGGAAAGTCCCTCGATCTTGATCCCGTGCTTTTCTGCGTAATCCCACAAAGCTGCATGGATGGCTTCCTCTGCCAGCAAAGAGCAGTGTACTTTCACCGGAGGAAGTCCGTCCAGAGCTTCCATAACCGCCTTATTGGTAACCTGAAGAGCTTCCTGGATGGTCTTGCCTTTAACCAGTTCGGTTGCCATACTGCTGGTGGCAACTGCCGCGCCGCAGCCAAAGGTCTTGAATTTGCAGTCCTGAATGATCTGGTTATCGTCGATATCCAGATAAATCCTCATGATATCTCCGCACTTTGCGTTTCCCACAGTTCCCACGCCGCTGGCGTTCTCAATCTCTCCTACGTTTCTTGGATTCTGAAAATGATCCATTACTTTTTCACTGTACATGTTTTCTTTCCTCCGCTTGTTCTTCGTATTTTCTATCTCTCTTTATTTTCCCTGTTTTTTCATAAAATCTTCATACAGAGGGGACAGTGCCCTTAATTTTCCTACAATCTCCTTGATCTGATCTAAAGTATAATCTAGATCCGCTTTCGTAATATCCTCCCCCAGCGTCAGCCGCAGAGAACCATGGGCAATCTCATGGGGAAGCCCGATGGCAAGCAGCACGTGGGACGGGTCCAGAGAACCGGAGGTACAGGCAGAGCCGCTGGAGCCTGCAATGCCTTTCATATCCAGCATGATCAGCAGGGATTCGCCCTCGATAAACCGGAAACTGAAATTCATATTATTAGGCAGACGCTTTACCGGATCCCCATTTAATTTCACAAAAGGAATTTCCTCTAAGACTCTGCCGATCATGTAATCTCTCAGTTCTGTCTCCTGTTTGCTGCGGGCTTCCATGGTACGGGCTGCTCTCTTTGCCGCGGCAGCCAGCCCTACGATGGCAGGTACATTCTCTGTACCGGCTCTTCTCTTTCTCTCCTGGGCTCCTCCGTGTACGAAAGAACGGATCTTTACGCCTTTACGGATATATAAAAAACCGATGCCTTTGGGACCGTTGATCTTATGTCCGCTGGCGCTGAGCATATCAATGTTCATCTCATCCACCTGAATAGGAACCTGACCGAACGCCTGCACCGCGTCTGTATGGAATAAAATGCCGTGTTCCTTTGCGATCATGCCGATTTCCCGGATGGGTTCTATCGTACCGATCTCATTGTTGGCAAACATGATGGAGATCAGAATGGTATCCGGACGGATGGCTTTTTCCAGTTCTTCCAGATTAATAAGACCGTTTTCATCCACTTTTAAGTAAGTCACCTCTGCTCCCTGTTTTTCCAGGTACTGGCAGGTGTGGAGCACTGCGTGGTGCTCGATGCTGGTGGTGATGATGTGGTTTCCTTTTCCTTTGTATGCTTCATAGGCTGCTTTGATCGCCCAGTTATCTGCTTCTGTACCTCCTGCGGTAAAGTAGATCTCTTCGGTCCTGGCGCCGATCACCTCAGCGATCTGCTCCCTGGCGTCTGTGATGGCTTCCTTGCTCCTTGCTCCCAGTTCATATATACTGGAAGGATTTCCATAGTTCTCTGTAAAATAAGGGATCATTGCGTCAACGACTTCCTGTGAAGTCTTTGTTGTAGCTGCATTGTCCAGATAAATTCTTGTTTTCATAGCTTTCTCTCCTAATTATCACATTTTTGCACTTTGATCTGTCCTTTATCCCGCACTCTGCGGCTTTCCTCCACCAGCTGATCGAGCATGATGGAATCCACGGTCTCCTGTATGCTGGCATTGATCCTCTGCCACACATAGCGGGTCACACACAGGTCTTCTCCCTGACAGTGTACATTCTCTCCTTCCCCGCAGGATACGGCATTGATACTTCCTTCCAGGGCGCGCAGCACCTCTCCCACAGAGATCTCCTGTGCCGGTTTTGCCAGTTTGTATCCGCCCTGCGCGCCCCGCACACTGGTCACCAGACCTTCTTTTTTCAGTTTTCTCACCAGCTGTTCCAGATAGCTGACTGAAATATTCTGCCTGCCGGCTATGCTTTGAAGGGATACTGCCTCTTCCTCGCTGTACAGCGCCAGGTCGATCAGCGCCCGCAGTCCGTATCTGCCTTTTGTGGAAAGTTTCACGTCGTTCTCCTCTCTAATTCCGACTGTTTTACTCGGAATTCTTGTCCTATGTAGAATATCATTTTTCCAAAGTTCTGTCAAGTTTCTTTTCTGAATATATTGTGAAAAAGGTTCAAGGAGTTTTTATGAGCCAGAAACATCTTCTCATCAAAGGGACTCTCATCCTTACACTTACCGGTTTCATAACAAAAATCATTGGCTTCCTTTATAGAATATTCCTCTCTCAGGTGATTGGTGCACAGGGGATGGGAATTTACCAGCTGATCTTTCCCATCCATTCTCTGTGCTTTGCTCTGGCTGTAGGAGGGATCCAGACTGCGATCTCCCGCTTCGTGGCAGCCCGGGCAGCTCTTAAGGACGAACAGGGCGCCCGGGACATCTTTCTTTTAGCCACCGGGCTCTCCACCGCCATTGCCCTGGTCTCGTCTTTCCTGCTTTTTGACTATGCGGACTGGTTCGCCGTCCATATCCTTCTGGAAGAACGCTGTGAACCGCTCTTAAAGCTGATGGCAGTTTCTATCCCCATGGGCGCCTTTCACTCCTGTGTCAGCGGCTACTATTTTGCCAGAAAGAAAACTTCCGTCCCAGCTGCCGCACAGCTTTTGGAGCAATGTGCAAGAGTGGCGTCTTCCTATATCCTGTATCTGGTCTGGGCAGAAAAAGGCATTGCCCCCACACCCCTTCTGGCTGTGGCAGGTATGCTGGGCGGCGAGCTGGTTTCCATGCTCTTTTCTGCCCTCCTCATTTCCTGGGATTTCAAAAAAGCGCAGTACCATATCCGAAAGCTGGCTGCCCCTGTCAAAGACCTGAAAGCTGTGGTGCAGCTTTCCTTCCCCCTGACCTGCAACCGGATCTTTGTCAATGTGCTCCACAGCATAGAGTCTGTGCTGATCCCCGGCCATCTGCGGCTGTATGGGCTGGATAACGCTTCTGCGCTGTCTATATACGGAATCCTGACAGGTATGGCGCTGCCTCTGATCCTCTTCCCTTCTGCCGTCACCAATGCCGTTTCCGCGGTCCTTCTTCCCTCCGTAGCGGAAGACCAGGCTGTGGGCAATCACAAGAGCATCCAGAAAAGCATCTTTCTCTCTGTAAAATACTGCCTTTTGCTGGGTTTTCTTTCCACTGCCTTTTTCTATTTCACAGGGGATTTTTTAGGACTTGTACTGTTTAAGAACGAATTTGCAGGAACCTTTATCAAAACCCTCTCCTTTATCTGTCCCTGCCTGTATCTTACCAGCACGCTGGGAGGGATCTTAAACGGGCTGGGAGAAGCCAATGAGACCTTCTTTCTGAACCTGCTGGGGCTGGGCATCCGCCTGGGCTTTGTCATCGCTGTCATTCCCCGCTGCGGCATCGTAGGCTATCTCTGGGGCATGGTGGTCAGTGAGCTGGCAGTTTCCCTGCTGAATCTGTATTTTCTCAGGAAATGGATTTTCCTTAATTGATGTTTTAAAGTCTGAAAGTATTTTTCCCGAAAAGTATCGACAAGTTTCCTTTCTTGTATTATAATCTGGAAATGAGACAGATCGTGTTACAGAAAGGAGAAACCCATGAGTTTTCAATTTATCAAGCAGCTCCCGTCTCCTGATGAAGTCAAGGAGCAGAGTCCTGTTTCAGAGAAAATAAAGAAAGTAAAAGAAGAAAGAGACCAGCTGATCCGGGACTGCATCACCGGCGCTTCCCACAAGTTCCTGGTGATCGTAGGTCCCTGTTCTGCAGACAATGAAGACGCGGTATGCGAATACACCAACCGGCTTGCCGCGATCCAGGAAAAGGTGGCTGACCGGCTTGTGATCGTTCCCCGTATCTACACCAACAAGCCCCGTACCACAGGAGAAGGCTACAAAGGAATGCTCCATCAGCCGGACCCGGAAGCCAAACCGGACGTCCTTGCCGGTATCCTGGCGATCCGCCATATGCATATACGTTCCATAGAGGAAACGGGACTTACCTCTGCGGATGAGATGCTCTATCCGGACAACTGGCACTATTTATCCGATCTGCTGTCCTATGTAGCCATCGGCGCCCGTTCCGTAGAGAACCAGGAGCACCGTCTGATGGTCAGCGGCCTGGATATCCCTGTGGGCATGAAAAACCCTACCAGCGGTGATTTTTCTGTTATGCTCAATTCCGTAGTTGCTGCCCAGGGAAGCCATGATTTTATCTCCCGGGGCTGGGAAGTGCGCACCGACGGGAATCCTCTGACCCACACCATTTTAAGAGGCGCGGTCAATAAACACGGCAATACCATTCCCAACTACCATTATGAAGATCTTCAGCTTCTCCTGGAAATGTACGGGGAAAGGGATCTTGCCAATCCTGCTGTGATCATTGACGCCAATCATTCCAATTCCGGCAAAAAGTACCAGCAGCAGATCCGCATCGTAAAGGAAGTGCTCCACAGCCGCCTGGTATCCAAAGACATCCAGCAGCTGGTAAAAGGTGTGATGATCGAAAGCTATCTGGTAGAAGGCTGCCAGAAGATCGGCCCAAACCACGTATATGGCAAATCCATCACAGATCCCTGTCTTGGCTGGGAGGATACCGAAAAGCTTCTGTATACCATTGCCGAGCTGTGCTAAACTCCTGCTGTTTGGACAGCAAATTCCAGTGCAACGAAAAAAACTGCCGAAAACGGCAGTTTTTTTATCTTCTGGGATGGGCTTTGATGTAGACATCCCTTAATTTATTCATATTCATGTTCATATAAATCTGTGTGGTGGAAATATCTGAGTGTCCCATCATTTCCTGTACGCTCTTTAAATCCGCGCCGTTTTGCACCAGATGGGCGGCAAAGGAATGGCGCAGGGTGTGGGGTGTGATATCCTGCTGGATCCCGGCGCTTGCGGCATAGGACTTCAAAACCTTCCAGAATCCCTGACGGCTCATGGATTTTCCGGAACAGTTCAGGAACAGCAGGTCGCTTTCTTTTCCCGCCAGAAGCTTTTCCCTGGCATGGGTAAGATATTCCTCCACAGCTCTCTTGGCTGTGCTTCCAAAGGGTATGGCGCGCTCCTTCTCCCCTCCTGTGCAGGTCAGATAGCCCAGCCTCAGGTTCAGATCCGAAATCTTCAGACTGATCAGCTCGCTGACCCGGATTCCTGTAGCATAGAGCAGTTCCAGCATAGCCCGGTCCCGGAGTCCTTTTGCAGTATTCAATTTTGGCTGGCTCAGCAGCAGGTCCACTTCATCTACAGTCAGAATTCCCGGCATCTTCTTTTCGATCTTCGGTGCTTTCAATACATCTGCCGGATTTTCTCTTAATCCGTTTTTCTGGCAGTAATAGTGAAAAAAAGCACGGATGGAGGCAACGCTTCTGGAAATGGAGGAGGGTGCAAAATGGTTCTGTTCCAACTCCATCAGATACGCATTCAGGATCGTAGGCGTCACCTGACCGATCTGGAAAATCGCCCGTCCTTCCAGAAATTGTTCTAATTTTCTCAAATCACGCTCGTAAGAAACTTCTGTATTATGGGAAGTGCCTTTGGTATTATGTAGATAGCTGATAAACTCTTGAATCTCGCACTTCATCGATCAAATCTTCCCTCGTAATGTAATAGCTGTCCTCTCTCTTCTTCCCAACAGACGGGCAGAAAAAGGCATGATTCGATTATATATCAAGTCCCCGGGAAAAATCAAACAGAATTTTCCCGAAAAATCAGGCTTTTTCTGCGGAATTTTCCTTTTCCCACAAGATATCGTTTTTTATAGAAATCATCCCACCACATCTGGTAAACATAAAATTGTAAACTTTTTGTGAACTTTTCAGAAGTCCCTACTAGGTCAGGAATCCCAAAACGGAAAGCAGGATTCTCTGATTAACATAACTCTCCAGCCAAATTCCCAGCAGAATCAGCACGCCGGACACCGAAAGGAAAAAGAAATAGGCTCTGTAATCCTCTCTTCCCTTTTTGAAACGCTTCCAGGACTTCTGCCCCATCTCCATGGCAGAAAAAAAGGCAAGGAACCAGCCGGGCACATAAAAGAGCAGCTGCGGAAAAAAGCAGGCAATGCCGGCAAGGATCCCTTTCAGTCCATAATCCAGAAGGAAAATACACATCAGATTGCCGGCAAGAAACCCGAACCACAAAAGCCCGGCAAGGACCAGAGGCACTGCCGCTGCCGTCAGCCCTACAGCGCCGCAGAAGAAAAACAGGGAGCCCCTCTGCCACAGAAGCTGCGCGAAGACCTCCCTTTCGATGATCTTTCTCTGTGAAAGACCGGCAAAATATACCGGAAGCAGGCTTGTCTGAAAGCCTTCTGCCCTGAGCATCAGATTGGCGCACAGAATTCCTGCCGCAAATCCTGCCAGATAGAGAAGAAGGAACCGGTTGATTATTTTTTTCATTGTCTTCACCCTGTACAGTCTATGAAAAAGACCTGAAAAAAAGACCCGGTCTGCCTCTTTCTTATTCCCTGTTCCAGTAAATCCTCAGCTTCTTTTCATCCAGACCTTCCACAAACCGCTTTTTGCAGATGAGGAATTCCTCCAGATCCATCAGAATGTGGTAAATCTTCGCCTTCCCCTCGAACAGTTCCCAGCTTTTAGGAAGCTCCTCCTGCTTCATACCCTCTATGATCCCATGCAGCCGCTGTATCTGACTGTCCGGACGGTTCATCTCTACGACATACTGTTTCATATAGCGGATATAATCTGCCACTACGGCAGCATAAGCCGGGATGGTGCGGATCTTCTTAATCTCATAATGCAGGCTGTGAAGGATCCCATACTGTTTCAGCCGCATTTCAAAATAATCAATATAATAGCCCGGATGGAAATGCCAGGTATTATTCTGATATTCCCATGCCTGCTCCACAAAGCCTCTCAGCTCTTTCTCAAAGGCTATGATCTCATCCCACACACTGCTCTCCAGACTTTCTCCTTCCAGATAAAGCGCCAGTTTTTCCAGTATTTCCTGGAGCTGCTGTTCGGTATAGCGCATATTTTCAATAATCATCTTTTGATATGTCCGGTTTCCCTGGAACAGGTTCAGCACAAAAGCAATCGTCACGCCCAAAAGCACCAGCAAAAGCTCATTGCACACAAACTCCACGGAAAAATCCCGGACAGTCATAAAGTGAGTGGCGATAACGGCATTAACAGAGACGGTGCCCCGCAGATCCAGCCATTCACAGATCCCCACCAGAAAAAAAAGAAAAATCCCAAAACCAATCCAGTCTCCCCGGAAATACTGAAGCAGCAGCCAGCAGGCAGCCGCTGTAAAAAGGAAGGTAACGATCCGCAGAAGCGACAGCTTCAAAGTCCCCCACTTTGTAGTAAGCACAGACAGCAGGGCTATGATTCCCGCCGATGTATGGAACTGCAGGCGCAGGCATTCTGCCAGATAAATGGCAAGACTAGCTCCTATGGCAGTCTTTACCGCAACCAGCAGTATCTTCCCTGCCTTGTATTTTCTTTCCTCCATGTTTTCCTCCTGATTTTTTCTTTTAACCAATTTTAACATAAGAAAAAACCCCGCGCAAATGCTTTCACATCTGCACGGGGCTTTCCTTTTTACTTAGCGTAATCAACTACACGTGATTCGCGAATTACATTCACCTTAATCTGTCCGGGATATTCCAGTTCAGCTTCGATCTGTTTGGAAATGTCCCTTGCCAGCAGTACCATGTCTGCGTCATTGACGTGCTCCGGTACTACCATGACACGAATTTCTCTTCCTGCCTGAATAGCAAAAGATTTGTCAACTCCCTTGAAGGAGTTTGTAATATCCTCTAACTGTTTTAATCTGTTGGTATAAGTTTCCAGGGTTTCTCTTCTTGCCCCTGGTCTTGCTGCTGAGATTGCATCGGCAGCCTGTACAAGACACGCAACCAGGGATGTAGGCTCAACATCTCCGTGATGTGCCTCAACTGCGTTAATGACAATCTGTGATTCTTTATATTTTTTACATAAATCTGCGCCAATCTGTATGTGGGAGCCTTCCACCTCATGGTCTATGGATTTTCCGATATCATGGAGCAAACCTGCTCTCTTTGCCATTCGTATATCTGTTCCTACTTCCCCGGCAAGGAGTCCTGCAAGCTGAGCCACCTCAATGGAATGCTTCAGCGCGTTCTGTCCATAGCTGGAGCGGAACTTCATACGTCCCAGAAGACGGATCAGTTCGGGATGGATACCGTGTACGCCTACTTCCAGCGCCGCAGCTTCTCCTTCTTCCCTCATCATAGCCTCTACTTCTCTCTGGGCCTTTTCTACCATTTCTTCAATTCTTGCGGGATGAATACGTCCGTCTACAATTAATTTTTCCAGGGCGATTCTCGCCACTTCCCTGCGGATCGGATCAAATCCTGAAAGAACAACGGCTTCCGGTGTATCGTCAATGATCAGGTCCACGCCTGTCAGCGTTTCCAGGGTCCTGATATTACGTCCCTCACGTCCGATGATCCTTCCCTTCATCTCATCGCTGGGAAGCTGTACAACAGAAATCGTAGCTTCTGCCACATGGTCTGCTGCACATTTCTGTATAGCAGTTACTACATATTCTTTTGCCTTTTTGTCAGCTTCTTCTCTTGCTTTGCTTTCCAGTTCCTTGTAAAGTTTTGCGGTGTCAATTTTTACTTCATCTTCAACAGTTTTCAACAGATAATCTTTTGCTTGTTCGGAGGTAAGACCTGAAATTCTTTCCAGTTCCTGTACTCGCTGTTCCTGTAATTCGTCAACTTTTCTTTCTTTTTTCTTTAAGTCTGCTTCCTTTGCTGTGTACTCTGCCTCTCTTTTTTCTAAGGCATCTGCTTTCTTGTCAAGAGCTTCTTCTCTGGATAAAACACGTTTTTCATACTTCTGGAGTTCGCTTCTTCTCTCTTTTGTCTCTTTTTCCAATTCATTCTTGGTGCGGAGATTTTCTTCCTTTGCTTCTAGGAGAGCTTCGCGCTTCTTTGTCTCAGCAGTCTTCAATGCTTCATCTATGATGCTTCTTGCCTTTACCTCTGCAGTCCCGATGGTTTCTGCGTCCTTTTCCGTTTTCTTTTTCACGGCAATGTTTGCAGTGGTGGGTACTGCGATCAGCAATGTAATAGCTACAGCAATAATCGCAATGATTACATAATATGCCACAGGAGCACCTCCTTATTTAGTTTTCATTGTACAAATACAACAGTATAATTTTATACTGATTTCATTAAAAAGTCAACAGAAATTGCAACAAATTGCACAACGAATTTTGTCTATTGTGCAGATATCCGGGCGCTGCCTTTAAAAACTTTCCTGTTCTGCCTCACGGAAAACTGCCAGGATATCTGCGCTTGCAAAGCCTTTTCTCATAAAAAAGCCGTACAGTCTCTGCTTTTCTTTCTCCTCCATGGGTCCGGAGCGGATCCTCTTTCGGGCAAGCAGTTCCCGGATGGTCTGCCTGGGGTCTGCGGTTTCTTCCAGTTCCTCTAATGCCTGCTGCACCAGCTCCTGGGAGATTCCTTTCCTGAGAAGTTCCATCCGGAGCCGGGCACTGCCTTTTTTCTCTTTCTGGCTTTGGACATAGAGGGAGGCATAGCGGGCATCATCCAGATAGTGGAAGGACTCCACATAGGAGACGGCAGTCTCCACTGCCTGGGGCGGATAGCCGCTCTGCTCCAGCTTGCGGATCAGCTCTGCTTTTGTCTTATCGGCTTTTTGCAGAAGGTGCATGGCACGAAGCTTTGCCCGCTTGGTCAGCACCTCCTCCACAAGCTCCCGGTACACCTGCTGGGGCAGTTCTTTTCCTTTTTCTATGGAATAGCGGGACAATTCTCCCCGGTAGAGCACAAAGGCAGCTTCCCCGTCCAGCTCCACCTGGAATTTCTGCTTTGTCACGCTTTTGATGTCCGTTACTGTCATAAACTGCCTCTTCCTTATACCTCTTCTGCTGCCTTAGGCGCGGTGCTCTCTTCCTTTTTTTCTTCTGTCCCTTCTGCTTTGGCTTCTGTATGGCTGAGACCATAGTGCTCTCTTACCTTTTCTTCGATCTCATCTCTTACCTGGGGATTTTCCTTAAGATATTTTTTCGCGTTTTCTCTTCCCTGTCCGATCTTGGCATCCTGATAAGCGAACCAGGCTCCGCTCTTGTTGACGATTCCCAGGTTTGCTGCCAGATCCAGGATATCGCCCTCTTTTGAAATGCCTTCTCCGAACATGATGTCAAATTCTGCTTCCTTAAAGGGCGGCGCGATCTTATTCTTCACCACTTTGATCCTGGTGCGGTTTCCTACCATTTCTCCGCCCTGCTTTAAGGTCTCGATCCTTCTGACATCCATACGGATGGAGGAATAGAATTTCAGTGCGCGTCCGCCTGTGGTCACCTCCGGATTGCCGAACATAACGCCTACCTTCTCACGGAGCTGATTGATAAAGATCACAACGCAGTTGGACTTGCTGATGTGGGCAGTGAGCTTTCTCAGCGCCTGTGACATCAGACGTGCCTGCAGACCCACATGGGCGTCTCCCATATCGCCCTCGATCTCTGCCTTTGGAACCAGGGCAGCTACCGAGTCCACGATGATAATATCCACAGCGCCGGAACGGACCATGGTCTCTGTGATCTCCAGCGCCTGCTCTCCGTTGTCCGGCTGGGAAATGTATAAGTTGTCAATATCTACGCCGATATTCTTGGCATATGCCGGATCCAGGGCATGCTCGGCGTCGATAAAGCCTGCGATCCCGCCTCTCTTCTGCACCTCTGCCACCATGTGAAGGGCAACGGTGGTCTTACCGCTGGACTCCGGTCCGTAGATCTCAATGATCCTGCCCTTGGGTACGCCGCCCAGCCCCAGGGCGATATCCAGGCTTAAGGAGCCTGTGGGAACCGTCTCCACATTCATATTTGCCGTGGAGTCTCCCAGCTTCATCACAGAGCCCTTTCCGAACTGCTTTTCAATCTGTCCCAGGGCAGCATCCAATGCCTTTAATTTATCTTCTTTCACCATCTGTGCCATATGTTTTCTCCTTTTTTCTATCTCTTTTACCTATTTTCTATCTCACTGCGAACTTATGTTCGTTTCTGTATCTCATCATATTATACTTTTCTTTGGATGTCAACCTTTTCTTTCTCAACTTTTCATAGGCATCACCTGCTCTGTTTCTTCTTAACTGCCGGAAAAACGCAGCGGCTGCTGCATAAGATTACAGAAATTTTTCTGTAATAGACCGGAAGCGTACGGTTCTTCTGCTTCCTTCTGCTGTGATAAGGCGCAGGGAGAGAATCTGCCCTGCTATGTAGATTTGCTTTTAGTATGGACCGTCCAGGCAGCTTCTGTCAAGATAAATTTCCCATTCCAGGCAGCAGATTTTCAAAAACTCAGCTTTTCAGAAAAAATTAGGACTCTGAAAAAAGTTTCTTCTAAAACAGCTTCTCCTGAAAAAACTTCTCCTGAAACTTATCGAAAAAAGCAGCAGAAGGCACCTGAAAAAGGCACTCCTCTGCTGCTCTTTCGCTGTCTCTTATACTTCTTTTCCGCGCCTTACATGGAAGGCTGGCTCAGTACCGAGCGCACATGTGCCACCTCTTCCGGTTTGGCACAGGCTGCCGGTACATAATAGCTCTTTGCCCGGGCGATCTGGTAGATCTCCTCCTGGGACATCTCGCACTGGTTCCTCATCTGCTTCAAGGTCTGCTTCAGCTGGGGATTTTCTGTCTGGGAGATCATTTCTCCGTAGCGTACCAGCTCTCCGTTGATGCCTGCAAGGGTATCTGCCACCATGGTCTTATCTGTCATCTCTCTTCCCTCCTACTGTAAAAATTTCATAAGCTGCTGTTTGCTTTCCAGGGCAGACTGGGCTGATTTCTGGAAAAACTGCTTTACCTGCTGATCCTGCGCCTCGTGGGCATAGTCCTGCATCTTACAGTGTGTGGTCTCAAATCCGCCGATCAGATGGCGCAGATTCTGCAGATCAAGTACTGAAATTTCTGTCATGGCAATGGTCCTCCTTAGTTCTGTATTTACATTTTTAGTATGGACCGAGTGCCGGTTTCTATGACAGGATATTTTTTCCTGCTATTTTTTCCAATTTTTACCGGCTCTTTATGATCCTGCAGCTTCCACGGTAGGTGATAAAGAAATATCCCCCGTAGACTGCCACCAGGATCGCTGCCGTTGAAAGAATGGAGCGGAAGCTTTCAATCTTCCCTACACTTTCCAGTATCTTAGCGCAGAAAGTCAGTCCGAAGACGGAATGGACCAGCGCCACTCCCAGCGGCAGGAAGAAAAAGAGGGCGATCTGGCGAAACAGCGCACGCCGGATCATCTTTTCATCTGCGCCGATTTTCCTTAAAATCTCATATCTCTCCTTATTATCCGTGCTTTCTGAAAGTTCCTTTAAAGCCAGGATCGCCGCGCCGGAAATCAGAAATACAATGCCCAGATAAATGGCGATCAGCGTAAGGATCGCAGAAAGACCTCCGCTGGTCTCCACGATTTCAATCCTGGTGGATACCAGAAAGCCCTGTTTCCCGTAAATCTGAACCTGCTCTTCAATGGCTTCCTTCTCCTGCCGGGTCTCTGCCTTATAATTGGCAGCCAGGAAATTCTGACAGCGCCATGACTCCTGCACCTGGTCATCCGGCAGCAGGATGATCCCCACGTTGGCATGGTTGGCATACATCTGCAGAAAGCCCTGAAGGCACTCTTTGTATGCAGGCTTGTAGGTCTTTCCTTCCAAGGTAAGCTCCTGTCCCTTTTCCAGGGATGCATCCCGCAGTTCCCGGATTATATCGAAATCGCAGATCACCGCATAGGTTCCCTCCGGCACTTCTGCCTGCTGGATGCCGTAAAATTCTGCGATTTTATTATAATCCGATACCTTCATGATCATCTCCTGGTTTTTCGGCACATCATACTGGCTCTCCTCTCGCACCTGTTCCTCTATGGTATCACAGATGGTCAGTTCCTCTGTAGAATACTGGGAAACCTCCACATAATCCTCCTGCAAAAGCCCCATGTCAAAGCCGGTATCCTGCAGCTGCCGGGCAGCGCTTTTGGTGTGGAGCAGGCTGGTGTCCATAGAGACAAAGTTCACATCCGCAGGTGTCAGTTCTTTTAAAGACTGGCGGAAGCTGTAATTGAGCCCCAGCCCTCCTGCCAGCACACTGATGGTCATAAAAAGCATCAGGCAGATCACCGTCATAACAAAGACCGTGGTATTGATCTTACTGTGGAACTGGCGCAGGACAAAGGCATTTAAATCCCTGAAATAAACCTTTCTGCTGCGCTGTACGCCGCTGAGCAGGAAGCCTGACATGGACCAGAAGACCAGAAAAGTTCCCAAAGCGCCTGCCGCAAGGATCAGGGGGATTTCTCTGTAATGCATATTTTCCGGATTGCATACCCGGTAATACTGCACCCCCAGGATACCGAAAGCCGCAAGGAATACCAGAAAGCACAGCCGGGGATTTTTGATCTTTACCTGTTCGTTTCTGTTTCTGGCAGACAAAAGCTGGATCAGCCGATACCTGGACAGGCTGACCACCTGAAAGACAGCCACGATCAGAAAGATGATGCCGAAGTAAAGAATGGTTTTAAAAAACGCAGTCCTGGAAAACACGAACTGATATCCGTCCATGACTCCATCAAACATGTTGACCACCAGAAGGGACATAAACTGGGCTCCGAAGATTCCCACCAAAAGCCCCACTGCCAGTGAAACCAGACCGATCAGCACCGTCTCGGTCAGCAGGATCCTGGAAATCGCGCCTTTTCCCATTCCCAGTGTCATGTAAATGCCAAACTCCTTTTTCCTCCTTCTGATCAGAAAATTATTGGCATAGACAATGAGAAATCCCAGGATAAAAGATACAAACACGGAAAGTCCGGAGAGCAGCTCCACCAGAAGCTGGATGATCTCCCGGGCAGAACTGCTTATCACCTTCATCGCCTGCTGGGAATCCAGAGAATTAAAGATGTAAAAGATCGCCACGCCCAGGATCAGGGTGGCAAAATAAATGGCGTAGTCCCGGATGCTTTTTTTCATATTTTTTACAGACAGCTTAAATAACATCGTTCAGCTCACCTCCCAGAAGCGTTACCACCTCAATGATCCGGCTGAAAAATTCCTTTCTGGAATCGGCTCCTTTGTGCAGCTCATTGAACAGCTTTCCGTCTTTGATAAATAAAATCCGGTCCGCGTAGCTGGCAGTAAAAGCGTCATGCGTTACCATGAGGATGGTAGCTGAAAGCTTTCTGTTCATATATTGGAGATTTTCCAGCAGCAGCCTGGCTGATTTAGAGTCCAGGGCTCCGGTAGGTTCATCCGCTAGGATCAGCTGCGGGCTGGTGATCATGGCTCTGGCACACGCCACTCTCTGCTTTTGTCCGCCGGACATCTGATAGGGATACTTGGAAAGCTGGGAGGAGATCCCCAGCTGCTCTGCTATGGTTTCCACTCTTTTTTGGATCTGGTCCGGCTTTACTCTCTGAATGGTAAGGGCAAGGGCAATGTTTTCAAAGGCGGTCAGCGTATCCAGAAGATTAAAATCCTGGAAAATAAATCCCAGCTCCTCTCTGCGGAATTTATTCAGATGACTGCCCCGCAAGCGGGTAATGTCTTTGTCGTCTACAATGATCTTTCCGCTGGTCACACGGTCAATGGTGGAGATACAGTTTAGGAGGGTAGTCTTTCCGCTTCCGGAAGCACCCATGATTCCTACAAACTCTCCTTCCTCCACTGCAAAACTGATCTTATCAAGGGCTTTGGTCAGGCTGCCTTTATTTCCATAATATTTTTCTACTTCTGCGACTTCCAGTACCGTATTGGCGTTCATGATAGTTCTCCTTTCCTGTTGTTGATTTCAGCATACAGGAAATTTCCCTTTTGAGGAATTGATTTCGGTTACAATTCCCTTTCAAAATTGTAAGGTTTCTTTTCCTTTTCCCTGCCTCCAAAAAGATCTCCGGTCAGACTGCCCACAGGAAAGCAGATCGTCACCCTGCAGCCTTTTTGTCCCGGAGAATCGACTTCGATCCGGTGACCCATTTTTTCACAGAGCTTTCTGCAAAGATACAGCCCCATGCCGGTGGACTTTCTCCCGGTCCTGCCGTTTTCCCCTGTAAACCCTTTTTCAAAAACTCTGGAAAGGTCTTTTGCCGGAATTCCCACGCCGGTATCCTTTAAGATAAGCTTTACCTGCTCCCGCTCTTTTCTGGCATACCATTCCAGCCTTTGCTCTCCCGTTCCCATATACTTAAGGCTGTTGGCAAGAATCTGTTCCAGAATAAACGCAAGCCATTTGCTGTCCGAATATACCTCCTGCTCCAGATCGTGCAGGTCCAGGACAGCGCCGCTTTTTAACAGGGCTCTCCGGTTCTTTTTCATAACTTCATAGACAGGCTGCCTTAAAGAAATTTTCTTCAGCACATAGTCTTTCTCCACATAATTGCTTCTGGCATAAAAAAGCGCCTGCTCTGTATAGGCGTCAATTTTATCCAGCTCCTCCAGCATACTTTCATCGTAGTATTCCCGGTTGTTTTCCACCAGAAGCTTCCCTGTGGCAATGGGCAGCTTGATCTCGTGGACCCAAAGCTCCACAAAGTCCTTATATTCTTTCTGTTCCTTTTCATAACCTGCTATCCGCTCTGCCATAGCCCGCTCCATTTCTTCCATGGCATCACGGACCAGTTTCCCCTCCAAAAACTGCGGCTGATCGAGAAGTTCCGGCAAAAGCCATGCCTGGTCCAGCTCCTGTCCGCTTTTCTTCAAAGCGCCATAGAATTCCCTTTTCCGCAGGAAATCCCACAGGCTTCCAAAGAAACCGGCGCCAAAGGCGGCAGCTGTCACCCACAGCAGATAAAAGTCCGGAATCCCTGCCAGCACACCAAAGGCGAGCAAAGCTGCCCAAAATCCTCCTGCCAGCAGGATCTGTCCCAGCCGGTCAGCCATATAGTCTCTGTATCTCATATCAGCAAATACCCCTGTCCTCTCTTTGTGCGGATCACATCTGTCATGCCGATGGATTCCAGCTTGCCCCTCAGTCTGGTCATATTAACTGTAAGGGTATTATCATCTACAAACAGCTCGCTGTCCCACAGATCATTGATGATCCTGTCCCTGGAAACGATCTTTCCCCGTTCCTTTGCCAGGGTGTAGAGGATCCTGCTTTCATTCTTGGTCAGCTCGATCTCCTGCCCGCCTGCTGCTGCCGTACCTTTGGAAAGATCCAGGAAAAAGCCTCCGCAGTCGATCCGCTCTCCCTCTTTTTGGCTTTGGTAGGTCCGCTTCAGGATCGCTTCCACATGAGCCAGGAGGATCTGGGGGTGAAAGGGTTTGGCAATAAAATCATCTGCCCCGTAATTCATGCACAAAAGCTCATCCATCTCTGTATTCTGGCTGGTGATCATCACAATGGGCATAGAAGTCTTTTTCCTCAGCTCCCGGCACAGATGGCTGCCGTTGGTCACCGGAAGATTGATATCCAGCAGCAGCAGATGCCCCTGGGCGCCAAGCACCGCTTCCTCCAAATGTTCATAATCTGTGATTTCACAGGTCTCATAGCCCTGCATGGCGAAGAACCGCTGCAGCTCCTGTCTCAGCTTGTCATCATCTTCAATGAACAGTATTTTCATAACTCCCTCCGTCTTTTTCTCTGCTGCCCGAAAGAGGTCAAAACACATTTCCTTTTTTCGGGCAATCAGGACACTTCCTGTAGCAAAAAAAGGCTCCGTACAGTCCTTTCCTGTACGGAACCCCTCTTTCCTTTCTTCTCCAGGCAAAACAAATCGTCTGCCCTGTCTATTAATATCCGATCAGCCAGTTATACATTTCTTCGTACTGTCTTGCAGAATTGGACCAGGAGAAATCCTTTGCCATAGCCCGGTCGATCATCTTATTCCATTCCCTCTTCTTGTCGTAATAAACAGCCTCTGCATAGCGGATGGATGCCAGCATCTCATGGGCATTGTAATTGGTAAAGCTGAATCCTGTTCCTGTACTCTCGTATTCATTGTAAGGCTCTACGGTGTCCTTCAGACCGCCGGTCTCACGGACGATGGGAAGTGTACCGTAGCGCAGGCTCATTAACTGGCTCAGTCCGCACGGCTCAAATAAGGACGGCATCAGGAACGCGTCGCAGGATGCATAGATCCTGTGGGACAGCGCATTGTCATAGAAAATATTGGCAGATACCTTGCCCTGATACTTCCATGCGAAATGACGGAACATATTCTCATAACGTTCTTCTCCTGTACCCAGGACCACGATCTGTACATTGTCCTGGCACAGTTCATCCATTACATAAGCAACCAGATCAAAGCCTTTCTGGTCTGTCAGACGTGAAACCACGCCGATCATCATGGCTTTGGGATCTTCGTTTAAGCCCAGTTCCTTCTGTAAGGCAATTTTATTTTTTACTTTTTCCTTCCGGAAATTCTTGGCATTGTAATTCTTAGCGATCAGATTGTCTGTATCCGGATTATATTCATCGTAATCGATACCGTTTACGATTCCTCTTAAATCATTGGTGCGGGCTCTCATCAGACCGTCCAGATGTTCTCCGTAGAATTCGGTCTTAATCTCCTCCGCATAGGTATTGCTTACGGTAGTGATGGCGTCTGCATAGACCAGACCGCCCTTTAACATGTTGGCATCCTTGTATGCCTCCAGTTTATCCGGTGTAAAGAAGTAAGCAGGAAGTCCTGACAGTTCCCGGATGGTCTTGATATCCCAGGTTCCCTGGAATTTCAGGTTGTGGATGGTCATGACCGTCTTGATGCCCTGATAGAAGGGGCTGTCCTGGAAGCCTGCCTTTAAGTATACCGGGATCAGTCCGGTCTGCCAGTCATGGCAGTGGATCAGGTCAGGTCTGAAATCAATGGTCGGCAGTATGGATAACGCCGCCTTTGAGAAAAAGATAAATTTCTCAATATCGAAGCGGATATCACCGTATGGCTGATAGCCTGAGAAATAGTATTCATTGTCAATAAAGTAAAACTGAATGCCTTCGTATTCCAGCTGCATGATACCAACGTATTCTCTTCTGTACCCGATATCCATATAAAAGTGGGTTACATACTGAAGCTGGTTCTTATACTGTTCCTTCATGCATAAATATTTGGGAATAATCACCCGCACGTCAAAGTTGTTTTTGTCAAAGCATTTCGGAAGCGCACCTACAACATCTGCCAATCCCCCGGTTTTAATAAACGGTACTGCTTCGGATGCTACAAACAAGATCTTCTTCACTTTAAATACCCTCCTTGACGGATAAAAAATTTTTTCTATCCTTAAAAATGTCTCTGAGACAGTATTTATCCTATGTACTGCCTGGTTTTTATTATACCCTATTTTTTATGCAAAAGAAAGTCATTTTTTGTATTCCAGCCTGATTTTATCCGCGATCAGCGCGATAAATTCTGAATTGGTGGGTTTTCCTTTCCCTGTGCTGACCGTATAGCCGAACAGTGCGTCAATGGTATCCATTTTCCCCCGGCTCCACGCTACCTCAATGGCATGGCGGATCGCCCGCTCCACACGGCTCGGGGTGGTCTGGTGCTTCTTGGCAATGGTGGGATACAGGATCTTGGTGATCGAATTCAGCATCTCCATATCATTGACCGAAAGAATGATGGCGTCCCTCAGATACTGATATCCTTTAATATGGGCGGGAACACCGATCTCATGGATGATGTTGGTCACATCACTTTCCAGATTCCTCTCATAGTAGGCGCTGCTGTCCTCATAAGCATTGACCTTGCGCAGCTCTTTTTTCTTCCCTTCTGCCTCCTGGCGGATATGCTTGATCCTGGAAAGCAGCATCTCATTGTCAAAAGGCTTCAGAATATAGTAGTTGGCACCCAGGGAAAAGGCATCTTCCGTGATCTTCTCCTGTCCTACTGCGGAAACAATAATAAAGGCAGGGCGTTTTTTCAGATCCACGTCTTTTCCCACCCGCTCCATCACGCTCAGCCCGTCCACCTTGGGCATGATAATGTCCAAAAGCACCACATCCGGCTCTTTTTCCCTGATAATATCGTATATTTCGGCGCCGTTGCTGGCATGACCCACCAATTCCAGTTCCTGATCGGAATTGATAAGATTTCCCAGCAAATCCAGCATTTTCTCGTTATCATCTGCAATAGCGACATTTAACTTCTCCATTTCTTATCCTCCATCTTTTTCTGCTCTGCGGCAAATCTGCCCTTATTTCCTTATTCCTCACAAAATGACGGGCGCCCTGATGAATCGCCATTCCCGGAGGCTATTAGTATTATATTATCTGTTCTTTTCAGAATCAAGATAAATTTTCTTACAATTAAATCTTAATTTCGATTAATTGTAAACAATTTCGACATTTTTCTTTTCCGCTCCCTGGGATTTTCCGGATTACCACAGCATATTCTCGATGAATATCCCATAGCCTTTGGAAGAATCCTGTACAAACACATGGGTCACGGCTCCTATGAGTTTTCCGTTCTGCAGGATAGGGCTTCCGCTCATGCCCTGGACGATTCCTCCGGTCTTGGCAAGAAGCGCAGGATCGGTCACGCAGATTTCAAATGCTTTGTTGGTATCGGCACGGTCCATATAGATCTCCGTGATCTCCACCTCGTATGTGCCGATCTCTCCGTCCAGCTCGGTAACGATTTCTGCTTTTCCCGGAACCACTTCCTGCTTATACCCTACTTCTGTAAGCGTCAGAGGCAGCTTCGCCTTTGCGCTGTCGGAAATGGTGCCGAAGATCCCGATTTCTGTGTTGCGGTCAATGGTGCCGATTTTCTTACTCGGCTGATAATCAATATAGCCGGAAAGCTCTCCCGGTGTTCCTTTGGTCCCTTTTACCACAGATACGATCTGTGCCTCATAAAGCTCTCCGCCCTCCACGTCCAGAAGCTCTCCGGTATCTGTGTCGCTGATGCCGTGCCCAAGAGCGCCGAATTTGCCTTCCTGGTCCACATAGGTCATGGTGCCGATGCCCTGGGTATTGTCCCGCACCCAGATGCCCAGCTTGTATTCTCCGTCGCTGCTTTTGACCGGGCTGATGGAAATAGGTATATTTTCTCCCTCCCGGTTCACCAGAAGTTCCATAGGTTCTCCGCTGCTTTCTTTGATTTTTGCGATCAGATCCTTCTTTCCGCTGACCTTCTCCCCATTGGCTTCCAGAATGTAGTCTCCGGCGCGGGCAATGTTCAGCGCCGGCTGTACTGTCTGTCCCCCCGGCACTGTGATCTCCCCGGTATCTACGATCAGAACTCCCTCGGTTTCCATATACAGCCCGATGGGCTTTCCGCACACAGACACCCATTTATCCTCCACAGTCTCCACCTGGACTTCTTTTAAGGGGATCATTCCCAGGAAAGAGCAGGGGATGCGGTAGCTGCCATTGTCGGAAACATCAATAGTCTCAGGGTAAGATACCAGAGGAAGATCCAGGATGTTCTCCAGACTGTCCTGTGTTCCCCGGCGCAGATAGACCGTATCCGGAAGAGAATCCCGCAGATGACGGATCCCCAGATAACCAGCCGCTAAAAGATCCACTATTAATAATACGAAAAGAAAGAGGCGATAATAACACTTTTTAGACAAAAAAGTCACATCCTTTCTCTTTTTCTACCTTTTTCGCAGCATGGAACCGTTTTTGTGCCAATGCGCATAAAAAAAGGATACACTGTTGTGTACCCTTTTAGTATGTAACCTTTTGTCTATCTCAGTCTTGTATTTTTTTGTTGCTGTGCCAAATCTTTCATTTCTGCCGCGTTTTTGCGGACCGCTTCTGTGATCTGGGCGCCGCTTAACATCCGCGCCAGTTCTTCCACCGATTCCTGGTAGGAAAGCTGGCGGATCCTGGTGGAGGTTTCCATATTTTCCACATTTTTTTCAATGAGGAAATGCTCATTTGCCTGAGAGGCGATCTGAGGCAGATGGGTAATACACAGCACCTGGTGGCTTTTTCCGATCACGCTCATCTTCTCTGCCACCTTCTGGGCAGTCCTGCCGCTGATACCGGTATCGATCTCATCAAAGATCAGCGTCTCGGTCTCGTCCTTGTCTGCCAGCAGGGTCTTGATCGCCAGCATGATCCTGGACAGCTCACCGCCGGACACCACTTTGGAAAGCTCTCTTACCGGTTCTCCCGGATTGGTGGAGATCAGAAAACAGATGCTGTCCTTTCCTTTTGCCGTGTAGGATTCCCTTTCTTTAAAAGAAATATCAAATTCCACATTGAGAAAATTCAAATCCAAAAGTCCCTGGGTGATCTGCTCCTTTAACCGCAGCGCCCATCTTTTTCTCAGCTGCGTCAGTTTCTCACAGGCTTTTTGAAGTGCCGCTTCCCGGGCTTCTGCTTCTTTTTGAAGAGCTGCCTTCTTTTCCTCAAAGTTCTGGAGCCGGAAAAGCTCCTCTTCCTTCTCTTTTTCGTAAGCGAAAACGGCTTCTATGGTTTGTCCGTATTTTGCCTTTAAACGGTTCAGGGTATCCAGGCGGTCCTCCACCTGGGAAAATTCTTCCTCTGAAAAAGTAAACTCTGCCAGATAAGAGGACAGTTCCCGGTTAAAATCATTGAGCAGGCTGTCGATATCCGAAAGGGAGCTGCAGAGATTTTCCAGCTCTTCGTCCAGAGAAGCCAAAGCGGAGATCGCCTGGAGGGCTCTGCCGATCAAAGCCGCGCCGCCCTCTTCTTCATAGCCGGAAAGCGCCTTGGTCCTGGCAAGCGCCTCTGTGATCTTTCTTCCGTTTGCCAGCTTTTTGTAAGTCTTTTCCAGCTCCTCGTCTTCTCCTTTGCGAAGCTGCGCCTCCTGGATCTCCTGGATCTCATATTCCAGAAAGCTGATTTCTCTTTTTCTTTGTTCTTCGTCGATCTCATAGGCTTCCAGCTCTTTTTTCACCTGCCGGTAGGAGCGGTAAAGGTTTGCTGTCTCCTCTTTTACCGGTTCGATCTCGGAGCTGCCGAATTTATCCAGGATCTCCATCTGTCTGTCCGGATATAATAAGGACTGGTGCTCATGCTGTCCGTGGATATCCAGAAGCAGCTCGGCGATCCTGCGGATGGCAGCCGCGGTGCAGGTTTCTCCGTTGACCTTGCAGATGCTTCTGTTCTCTGAGATCTTCCTTGTTATGATCACCTGTCCGTCCTCCGGATATACGTCCAGTTCCTTTAATTTCTCTTCTGTACTTTTATTGACCTGGAATACAAGTTCTGCCAGGGCGCTGCTTTCTCCTTCACGTATCATGTCTCTCGACAGCTTCTGACCAAGGGCAAGGTTTACCGAACCGATGAGAATGGATTTTCCCGCGCCGGTTTCTCCGGTAAGGATGTTCAGCCCTTCGCCGAAATCCACCTCCGCCTCCTCGATCAGCGCCAGATTTTTTACGTGTAAATGAATTAACATAGTTTCCTGTGCTCCATTTGATTATTCATTGACATTGATGATTTTCCGGATCTTGCCCATAAGCAAAATGGCATCATCTGCATGTTTGGTAAAGCAGGCAATGGTATCGTCCCCTGCAATGCAGCCTACCACTTCGCCCCAGTTGATATGATCCAGGGCAAGCGCCGCCGCATTTGCCATACCCGACGCGGTCTTGATGACCAGTACATTCTGTGCCAGATCCATGGACAGAAACGCTTCTTTTAGAACACGTATAAATTTTTCACTGTCCTGCTTCTCCTGGGCTGACATGACGGTATACCTGGATCCTCCGTCCGGTTTGGCGATCTTCATCAGCTTCAGTTCCCGGATATCCCTGGACACGGTTGCCTGGGTCACCTGAAATCCTGCCTCGTTGAGACGCGCCGCCAGCTCCTCCTGTGTTTCTATATCGTACTGATTGATCAAATCTATAATTTTTGAATGTCTGGCAATCTTCATACTTACCTCCCTGTCTCTGCCTTCCCCTGAAATCAGTTTTTCATTTTGGTGCGCAGCACTTCCAAAAAACTGATGTTGCTGATTTTTACAATTTTGGTATCCCGGACGGAGCGCTTGATCACAATGCGGTCTCCCACGGTCATAGAGATGTTGGTATCGCCGTCAAAGGAGGCGATGGCTTTTCCCTCTCCTCGGTGGCTGCCCTCTGCCAGTTCCACTGCGATCTCGTCTTCTGCGGGGAAAATGATGCTCCTGGTATTTAAAGTATGGGGCGCCACCGGGGTCATGATCATAATATTGGTCTCCGGGGAGACTATGGGACCGCCTGCAGACAGGCTGTAGCCCGTAGAACCGGTGGCAGTGGAAATGATGATCCCGTCTGCCGTATAGGCATTTAAGAATTCCCCATTGACAAAATTGTGGAACCGGATCACCCGCAAAGGTCCGTCTCTGCCGATCACAATGTCATTGAGCGCCACATCCTCTGCTACCAGCTTGCCTCTGTGGTATACCTTGCCGTTGAGCATCATGCGGTTTTCCACCGTATACTCTTCTGCCAGAAGGGAATTCAGCGCCGGCTCCACAGACTCCCGGTCAATCTCTGCCAGGTATCCCAGAGTCCCCAGGTTAATACCCAAAAGGGGGATCTGGCGGGAGACCACATCTCTTGCTGCCTGCAGCAGGGTCCCGTCCCCTCCCAGCACGATCACACATTGGGTATCTTCCGGGATGGCTTTGACATCGGTATAATGCTCCTGGCTTTCCCGTCCCGCGTGGGAAGCAGGCTGGATGCGGCAGACTTTTCCCTTGCTCCTTAAATATTCCTCTACCTTGCGGGATACCTTTAATCCTTCGTCTTTTTCACTGTTTGCGATAATGTAAAATTTATCCATATGCTAACGGTCCAATTCTCCGTGCGCCAAAGCTACGGTTCTCTGTATATCTGCCGGAAGCTCCTCCAGGGTCCCTTCCGGATTTTTTCTTATGTGGAGCAGGTATTCAATATTGCCCTCCGGTCCTTTAATGGGCGAGTACTCCAGGTGCCGCACCGCGTATCCGATGGAACGGGCATACTCCATAACCTTCTGAATGACTTCTTCGTGCACCCTGGGATCCCGGACCACGCCTTTTTTTCCTACCTTTTCTCTGCCCGCTTCAAACTGGGGTTTGATCAGGCACACGACCTCTCCCTGGGGTTTCAGCAGATGATACACCGGAAGCAGCACTTTGGTAAGGGAAATGAAGGACACGTCAATGGAAGAGAAATCTGCCGCCTCTCCCAGATCCTCCGGCACTACATAACGGATATTGGTCTTTTCCATGCAGACCACCCGGGGATCGTTTCTGAGCTTCCAGTCCAGCTGCCCGTGGCCTACGTCAATGGCAAAGACCTTTACCGCGCCGTTCTGCAGCATACAGTCCGTAAATCCTCCGGTGGAGGATCCTACATCCATGCAGACCTTGCCCTCCAGGGAAACGTCAAAATGGGTCATTGCCTTTTCCAGCTTCAGACCGCCCCGGCTGACGTATTTCAGGGTGTTTCCCCGCACCTCGATCTTCACGGTGTCTGCAAACATGGTGCCTGCTTTGTCTTCTTTCTGATTGTCTACATAGACGCTGCCTGCCATGATCACTGCCTTTGCTTTTTCTCTTGATGAGGCAAGCCCCCTTTTTACCAGCAGTACATCAAGACGTTCTTTCATCTGGTGTTTCCTCCTTGATTCTTCTGTATATGGATTCTGCGTCGATCTGCGCCAGGGCTTTTAGCTTCTCCGGGTTTCCATGCTCAATGAACCGGTCCGGGAGCGCCACAGTCAGGACTTTCACCTGAGGATGGGTCCTGCGCAGATAATCCGCCGCAGCCTCTCCAAATCCTCCGGTCTTTACATTCTCTTCCATGGTAACGATCAGGCTGTGCTCCTGGGCGAGAACATCCAGGATCTTTTCATCCAGCGGCTTAACAAATCTGGCGTTGACCAGGGTGATCTCTCTTCCCTCTTCCTTCATTTTCTCACAGATCTCCACACCGGTCTTCACCATGCTTCCCACTGCTACCAGGGCAATGTCCCTGCCCCGAAAGATCCGCTCGCTTCTTCCTTTGACAATAGGATCCCGGTGTTCCTCCAGCCCGTCATAGGCTTCCCCTCTGGGGTAGCGCACCGCGATGGGACCGTTGTAGTTCACTGCGAATTTCAGCATATCGGAAAGCTCCCATTTGTTTTTCGGAGCCATGACAGTCATGTTGGGGATCATGGAAAGGTAGGACAGGTCGAAGCAGCCCTGATGGGTCTCCCCATCGCTTCCCACAAGCCCTGCCCGGTCCACGGCAAAGATCACGTGGAGGTTCTGCAGGCATACGTCCTCTATGATCTGATCCACGGCTCTTTGAAGGAAAGAAGAGTACACAGCCACTACCGGGATCATGCCTCCCAGCGCCAGCCCTGCCGCAAAGGTCACAGCATGCTCCTCCGCAATGCCCACATCAAAGAACCTCTCCGGGAACATGTTGCGGAAACGTTTCAGTCCGGTGCCGTCGGGCATAGCTGCCGTAACCGCCACCACCTTTTCCTCCCGGTCCCCGAATTTGCGCATGACCGTGGAGAAAATATCAGTATAGTTTGCCTTTCCGCTGTTCTTTAAGGGAATCCCGTGCTCCAGGTCAAAGGCAGAAGTGCCGTGGAACCTTGCCGGATGGCGCACCGCAGGGGTATAGCCCCTGCCTTTCTGGGTATGCACATGGACCAGCACCGGTCCCTCCACCTTCTTTGCCTCCTGGAGGATCTGGATCATCCTGGTACAGTCATGACCGTTTACCGGACCCAGATAAGTGAGTCCCATATCCTCAAAGAACATGCCCGGGATGATCAGACGCTTGATGCTGTCCTTGGTCTTATGGAGCCTGCGCACTGTAGCAGGTCCGATGCCCGGGATTTTATTCAGGCTCTTTTTCACGCCCATTTTCAGCTCATTATATCCCTCTGCCGTCCTCATATTGCTTAGATAGCTGGAAATGCCTCCCACATTTTCGGAGATGGACATCTCGTTATCGTTGAGAACGATGATAAAATTTTTCTTCAGCTGGGAGGCATTGTTCATAGCTTCGTACGCCATGCCTCCGGTCAGGGCGCCGTCGCCGATGACAGATACCACGCTGTAGGATTCCTGTCTCAGCTCTCTGGCACAGACATACCCCACGCCTGCGGAAATGGAGGTAGAGCTGTGTCCGGTATCATAAGCGTCGCAGGGGCTTTCACTTCGCTTGGGAAAACCGCTCATGCCGCCCAGCTGGCGCAGATGGTCAAACCCGTCCTTTCTTCCTGTAAGGATCTTGTGGGTGTAGGACTGATGTCCCACGTCCCAGATGATCTTATCCTCAGGAAGAGAGAACACATAATGGAGCGCCATGGTCAGTTCCACGGCTCCCAGATTAGACGCCAGGTGTCCTCCGGTCTTGCTTAAATGTTCCAGAAGGAACGTCCGGATCTCCTCTGCCAGAAGGGGAAGCTGGTCCTGGGGAATGTTTTTTATATCATTTTCCTTGTTGATCTTCTCTAACAACATCGGTATCACACCTCTATTTTCTGCGTTCCATCAGAGAAAGGAACAGCTCTTTTAAAAACCGGCTGTCTCCCGGAAGCTGTTCAAGAAGCTCCACCGCTTCTTTGGTCAGCTTTCCTGCTTCCTCCTGCGCTTTTTCGATTCCTTCCAGGGTCACGTAAGTGGTCTTATGATTTTTTGCATCGCTTCCTACCGGTTTTCCCAGGGTTTCCCTGCTGCTGGTCACGTCCAGGATGTCGTCCTGGATCTGGAAGGCAATGCCGATCCTGCTTCCAATCTGACAGGCGTTTTCCACCACGGACCTGTCTGCCCCGGCAAGGACGGCTCCGATCATAAGGGATGCCTCGATCAGGGCGGAAGTTTTATTCTCGTAAATATAGTCCAGCATTTCCTTGTCTATTTCTCTGCCGTCGTTTTCTACGTCCACGCCCTGTCCGCCCAGCATGCCGCAGATGCCGGTCCGGTTTGCCAGGATCTTCAGCGCGGCTGCCGCCTGCCGCAGCTCCTCTTCCTTCTGACAAAGATCAAAGGCGCGAAAAGCTGTTTCATAGGCATAGTTTAAGAGTGCATCCCCTGCAAGGATGGCTGCGGATTCTCCGAATACCACATGGGTCGTCTTCTTTCCTCTTCTGTATTCGTCGTTATCGATGGCGGGAAGGTCGTCATGGATCAGGGAATGGGTATGAACCATCTCCATGGCTGCCATAAAGGGGCGGATCACATCCGACGTCCCTCCCAGCATATCATACACGGCTTTCATAAATACAGGGCGCAGACGTTTGCCGCCTGCCAGCATGCTGTAATTGACAGCCTCTGCCATACGCCTAGAAAATCCCTCCTCCTTTGGAAGGAAGGCTTCTATGGTTTCCTGCGCATACTGTACCCTGCTTTCCAGTTCTTCTTTAAAATTCACTTAACTCACCATCTTCATTTATTTTCAGCATTTTTTTCTCAACGGCGTCAATCCTGCCGCTGCATTTTTTCAGCAGTTCCATTCCCTGCTGGTAAAGCACGAAGGAGTCTTCCAGGGAGATTTCCCTGCTCTCCAGTCTTTCCACAATGCTGTCCAGCTCCTTTAAGGATTCTTCAATGGTTGGCTCCTGCGTTGTTTTTTCTGTATCTGCCACGATTTAACTCCTCTCACTTTCCCAGTCTCTTTTCCTGATTTCCTCCGCGCGGGTCAGGATTGTTCCGTCTGTCACCTGGATTTTTAAAGTATCCCCTTTTTGTACCTGGGAAATACTGGTCACCGCTTTGTGCTCTTGATCCTCCACATAAGAAAAGCCCTGATTCAGCTTGTTCAGCGGCGAAAGCCCTTTCATGCGCTCCAGATATACCTGCAGGTTCTGCCGCGCAAGATAGATCTGGTTTTTCATGGCAGACTGGATCCTGTCTTCTGCGTCTATCAGGCGGGTCCTGTTTTCCCGGATCTTATTTTCCGGGCTCAGATAATTCAGCTTTGTCTGATAATGCCGGAGATTCTGGCGCGCCAGATAGATCATGTCCTCCACGGTACGGGCAAGCTTGTCCTGATAGCCCCGCAGCGTCTGCAGGAACACCCGAATATCTGCCACCGCAAGCTCCGCTGCCGCAGAAGGGGTCGACGCCCGCAGATCTGCCGCATAGTCTGCAATGGTGGTGTCCGTCTCATGCCCCACGGCTGAGATCACTGGCGTCCGGCACTCAAAGATCGCCCGGGCTACTTCTTCCTCATTAAACGCCCAGAGATCTTCGATGGAACCTCCGCCTCTTCCTACAATGATCACATCCAGGTGCATGGCGTCCAGGGTCCGGATTCCCCGGACAATGCTTTCTTTGGCTCCCTCTCCCTGCACCAGGGCAGGATACAGGATCAGCTGCACATAAGGGTTCCTCCTGCCAGCAATGTTCCGGATATCCTGAACGGCTGCCCCGGTAGGCGCAGTCACCACGCCTACGGTCCGGGCGTATTTGGGAATGGGCTGTTTGTATTCCTGGGCAAACATGCCCATTTCTTCCAGTTCTTTTTTCAAAGCGAGATAGCGCTCGTACAAAAGCCCGGCTCCCTCCAGGGTGATCTCACGGGCGTAGAGCTGATACTTTCCGTCCCGTTCATAGACGCTGACACTGCCGGATACTACCACCCGATCCCCGTTTTTCATGGGGAACGCCAGTCCTCTTCTCTGCCCTGCAAACATGACGCAGGATAATGCCCCGGTCTCATCCTTCAGGGAAAAGTAGATATGCCCGGAAGTATGATATTTGCAGTTGGAGATCTCTCCTTTGACAGAGATCCTGTTCAGCAGAAAATCCTGCTGGAACATATTCTTGATGTAAGTATTGACCTGCCCTACCGAATAGATGCTGTTCATCCCTTTGCTACCTTGCCCAGGATACCGTTGATAAAGGAGGAGGAATCATCTCCGCCGAAGATCTTGCTGATCTCCACGGCTTCGTTGATCGCCACTTTCACCGGCACGTCCTCATCGTATTTCATTTCATAAACTGCCAGGCGGAGCAGGTTTAGATCCACTTTGCTCATTCTGGTGGTCTTCCATCCTGTGGATTTCTCATTCAGCAGGCTGTCGATCTCCTCTAAGTGCTCCCTGACTTTCCTGTATTTGTTTTCCATATATGCCTGCTCTGTGGGATTTAAGTCCTCCATGTCTTCAAAATACAGGCGGATCTGCTCCGGCATCTCCTCTGCAGGATTAAACTCGCTTAAAAAAAGGAGTTTAAAAATATGTTCTCTCATCTCTCTTCTTCCCATTCTCATTCCTCCGTAAAAAGATAAGGTGCCTCTAAAAAAGACACCTTATCACTTTGCTCTTTTAGATGTTTACTTGTCAATGAACTATTTGCCTTCTTTTTCCAGTTCTACGCTGGCAATGCGCACATTTACGTCTGACACGGTAAGCCCGGTCATGTTTTCAATGGCTGCCTTTACTTTTTCCTGTACTTTCTGGCTGGTCTCCAGGATGTTGTATCCATATTCAATGTTCAGTGCCAGGTCCACACAGACCACATCCTCCAGGACGTCTACCTTGACGCCTTTGGAAAGATTTTTCATGCCCAGCTTTCCTACCAGTTCATTTGTAATATTTCCAGCCATAGAGCCTACGCCTTCTACTTCTGTGGCAGCAAGCCCTGCAATAATCGCTACTACTTCATCTGCAATCTGTACTTCCCCAAGAGAGCCATTGTCATGTATCTTGTAGATGTTTCTGTCTTCCGCCATAATATTCTACCTCCTCCAGGAAATATCCTGTGTATTATTATACCAAATGCCTTATAAAATTAAAAGCGGTTTTTTACTTTTCCCGCAAAAAACCGCTTCTTTCTTACTTAATTTCTGGAAAATTCCGCAAGTCTCAGACCTTCGTTCCGATCCAGGGTCATGCCGATGCTCCAGCTGTTGATGAACAGCAGCAGCGGATTTCCCTTCAGGTCCATGACCTTCTTCATATCGGAGGTTCCGGTCAGGGACTTTACATCGATCTCGTCCTTGTTTTCGATCCAGCGGATATGCTCATAAGGCAGGGACTCCAGACGGATCTCCACATTGTATTCGTTCTCCAGCCTGTATTTCAGCACGTCGAACTGCAGGACGCCTACCACGCCCACAATAATCTCTTCCATACCGCCCATGACTTCCTGGAAGATCTGGATAGCGCCTTCCTGGGCGATCTGGTTGATGCCTTTTACGAACTGCTTCCTTTTCATGCTGTCTGTCAGGCGTACTCTGGCAAAATGCTCCGGCGCGAAGGTAGGGATTCCTTCATACTGGAACTTTTTCCCCGGTGCGCAAACGGTATCGCCAATGGAGAAAATGCCCGGATCAAAGACGCCGATGATGTCTCCCGCATAGGCTTCCTCCACCACATGGCGGTCCTGCGCCATCATCTGCTGCGGCTGGGACAGACGCATTTTCTTATTTCCCTGCACATGGTAGACTTCTCTGGAAGCCTCGAATTTACCGGAGCAGATCCGCATAAAAGCGATCCGGTCTCTGTGATTCTTATTCATGTTTGCCTGGATCTTAAAGACAAAGGCTGAGAAATCCTCTTTCATGGGATCAATCTCTCCTACATCCGCCGTCCTGGGCAGAGGGGAGGAGGTCATTTTCAGGAAATGCTTTAAAAAGGTCTCCACACCGAAATTGGTAAGGGCAGAGCCGAAGCATACCGGAGAAAGCTTTCCCTGATCCACCAGCTCCTGGTCAAATTCCGCGCTGGCGCCGTCCAGCAGCTCGATTTCCTCTAAAAGCTGTTCCTTCTGCTCCGGATCCAGGACCTCCAAAAGCCGTTCCTCTTCAATGCCGATCTCGTCCTCGATGCCTTCTTTGGTGCCCTTCATGGTGTCGGAGAAGGTCAGGACCTTTTGGGTCTCTCTGTCATAGACACCACGGAACTTTTTCCCGGAACCAATGGGCCAGTTAATGGGACAGGTGGGAATCCCCAGTTCCTTTTCTATGTCATCCAGAAGGTCAAAGGTGTCGTTGGCATCCCGGTCCAGTTTGTTAATAAAGGTAAAGATGGGGATGTGGCGCATAGCACAGACCTTGAAAAGCTTCCTGGTCTGTGCCTCCACACCCTTGGACGCGTCAATGACCATGACCGCGGAATCCGCTGCCATAAGGGTACGGTAAGTATCTTCTGAGAAATCCTGATGTCCCGGTGTATCCAATATGTTGATGCAGTAACCGTCATAGTTAAACTGCAGTACAGAGGAGGTCACGGAAATACCTCTCTCCTTTTCAATCTCCATCCAGTCGGAAACCGCATGACGGGCGGTTGCCTTGCCCTTTACACTTCCAGCCAGATTAATGGCGCCGCCGTAGAGCAGAAACTTTTCTGTCAGGGTTGTTTTTCCGGCATCCGGGTGGGATATGATTGCAAATGTACGTCTTTTTGTAATTTCTTTGGTATAGTCAGCCACCTTTGGTTCTCCTTTTCCTTCATTTCTGAACTTTTGATCTATCTTGAAGCAGGAACTGCTTTTCCTGCCTTTTTGCGCACTGACGCTATTTTAGTATACCTGAAAACCCGTGTCAAGGGATTTGTGCCCCAAAAAGGGAAAACCTTCCTACTTCGCCTCCTCTGTGCCGTCATCCAGCGGCGTGATCACGATATTTTCCACGGGAACACTGGTCTTTCTCTTTACAATATCCTCAATCTGCGCCCGGCTGGCGTCTTCCATATATTCCTGGGGAACGATCACATCTGCGCTGCCGCCTGTCAGATTCACCACTACATCTGAAAAGCCCTGGGCTTCCAAAAGAAGCTCCGCCGCCTCTTCCTGCTCTGCCAGATCGGTCATATTGACCATGGAGCTGACTGCCTCCTGCTTCTGGTCGTCTCCCAGATTTTCATTGTTGATGATCTCCAGAAGGGTTTCCTTGTTGGCAGAGCGCACCTGCTCCCGGCTGACTTTTGCCTGCGCGGCAAATCCGGACGCACCTGTCAGGACTGCTTCTCCCGGTGTTTCTGTCACTGTTGTCCCTTCTGCAGCTGTGCTTTCCTCTGTCTGTCCTGAAGCATCCGCGGTCTCCTTTGTCTCTTCTTCTGCCCGGATATCACCCTGGGAATCTCCCTGGGCATCTCCCTGAGCATCTTCCTGCGCCCTGGCATTTTCCTCGGTCAGTGCAGTCTCGTCGGTCAGATCATAATCCAGGCTCTCGATCTCTTCTACGATGCCGTCCGTATCGGAAGCTGTCTGGGCAGTCTCATCGGTGCTGTCTGTGCTGGCTTTCTGAAGGACTCCGTCAATCCCCAGATGATTGTCTGAGTAATTGATATACCCTGCTACAGCGATCATGATCGCAAGTGCCGTAATGATAACCTGATTTTTCTTGAAGATTTTTTTCATGCTGCTCTCTCCTCTAATTCATTTTCATTACTTTTATTTTATGGGCTTCTACCTGAAATAATGCCTCCACAGCCTCCTGAATCTTCTGAACCGTCACCGGATCGCCTCCGCCCTGTGCCACCACCAGGACGCCTGTGACCCTGGGGTAGACTTCTGTGGTTACATAGGGAGACTGATTGCCCTTGGCATCCTTTTCGTACACGGTACTGTTCTCATCCTTTTCCACCACTTTCTGCTCTGTGCCCTCGCAGGTGAGAAAGACCTCTGTCTTTCCCACTCCTTCTACCTGTTCCAGCACCTTGGTCAGCCGGGCTTCCATTTTTTCCTGCCAGTCCTGCTCCCCGGCTTCCTGTTCTTTTTGAGGCAGCGTCTGCTCCTCCTCTTTGTCCTCCTCCCTGACCGGAAGCGCCACAATCAGCAGCAGAAGTCCGGTCAGAAGGATCACTGCCAGTTTCTCTTTTTTCATCAGCTCCTGCAGGGGCTTCATGGACTCACCTCCCCGCTGTCTCCACCCAGGCTATCCTGCCATTCTTTCTCCCACTGTCCGGCTTTTTCCTCCCACGCTTCTCTTTCGGTATCCTGATTTCCAAATTCTTCGATGTAGGCGTCGATCTTCTCCTGGATGCGGGCTGCATCAAAGACCGGAGACAGGACGACCAGAATCAGCAGCAGTCCCATATAATACTGGACGTATTTTTTATAGCTGTTATCCGGAAGGAAATTCATCACTGCTGACAAAAGGATAAAGTAGCATGCCAGATCCAGCACCCAGCTGTAAAACGCTTCTGCCATTTCTTTCACTTCCTCTCTTTTTCTCTTATTGAAAGGACTCTATCCGGAAAGAAAAGAGACGGAAAGGATGGCAATGGTAATGAGAAGCAGCAGCTCCACGGTCAGCAGCACCTTTAAAAGCAGCCGGCAGCCTTCTCCCACTGTATTAAGACACCCTACCATCCTGGCATCCGAAACCGGCTGGACGATAGCTGCCAGAAACTTATACAAAAGGACTGTACTCCCCAGCTTGATCACCGGAGGCAGCCCCAGGATCAGGAGTACCAGGATCCCTGCCGCGCCCAGGCAGTTGCGGATCAGCACCGCTGTGCCCAGGGCAATTTCAGTCACCCCGTTGACGGCATTTCCGATCCCCGGGATGGCTGCCGCTGTTTTGCCCAGCATGTCCCTCTTTAGAGAGTCCATGGCAGGGCTGATCATGTTCTGGATGATCTGCATGCCCAGGATCACTGCCGTGCAGGTCTTCATGGTCCATTCCAGGATCAGCTTCAGTAAATCTGCCAGCTTGGAGAGGAAGTCTTCCTTATGGAGGTAATTCACCATCTTCAGGATCACGTAAGCGCAGATTCCCGGTATGACTGCTTTTAAAAGCAGGACCTGTATCACATAGATCACTGCCAGCACCATCTCATAGAAGACCATGGCAGTGGCTGCCCCGGATGCGGCAGTGACTGCCAGGAAATAGGAAGGCATCAGGGCTTTCATAAAAGTGATGAAACCGCCCAGGCTTTCGGAAAGCTCCTGGCTGACCGTGGAAAAGAAATGGATCAGGATTGCCAGAAGGAGCATGTACACCACATAGAAGCTGGCTTCCCCGGTCTGGCTGCTTCCGAATACATGGGTGAAATTGGAGAACAGCGCTGCCATCAGCACCAGCAGCAGCACCTGTGCCAGTGTCTCCCGGTCTGCCAGGAAATGCTCTGCCAGAAAATTTTTTACCAGATTCAGAAAAAATTCTTTGGAAAAAAGTGTTTCTCCCTGGAGCACCCTTTTCAGGGCTTCCTCAATGCTGAAGGTTTCTTTTCCCAAAAGTTCGTTGACTGCCTCCTGCATCTGGGAAAGTTCCAGGTCCTCAAGAAGCGCTTCCCCGGTCTGTTCTTTGCTGTCCTGCACGATGCCGCCGGTTTCTTCCGGACTTGTGACAGCTCCTTCAGTGCTGGTCTCTTCCTCCTGCGCAATGGTTTCTGCCGCTGCCGAAACTTCAGCTGCGGCGGCTGCCAGGCAAAGAAAAAACAGGAAGACCGCTGTCCGCCACCGTCTCTGCCTGGTCATGACAGAAAACCGTGGATGGCTTCCATCAGCGCAAGCAGCACCGGCATGGACAGTACCATGATATAGAGCTTTGCAAAGACCTCAATCTGTGCTGCAAGGGTTCCATATCCTGCATCCCTGCAAAGCCCTGACGAAAACTGTCCGATATAAGTGATGCCGATCATCTTCAGCAGCGTGGTCAGATACTTGGTATCCAAAGGCAGATACTCCTGGATCTTCAGTACAGAGTCGAACAGATACTCCAGCTTCCCTGCCATGTAAGAAAAGATCAGGATGCCCGCGGCAAGGCTTAGATATACCGAATATTCCGGCTTTGTCTCCTTCAACAGCAGTCCCAGGAGCATTCCTGTCATTCCCAGGGCTGCGACTTTTACGATTTCCATGCAGATCCTCCTACAGCGCAAACAAATCCTGTATGGTCATGAACAGATCATAGATATAGGGCAGTACCCAGAACAGGACCATCAAAAGTCCTGTCAGGCTGGTGAGAAAGGCAAGCTCTTCCCTCTGGCTGTGTTTCAGGATCTGGCACAGGACCGACACCAGGATTCCCACTGCCCCGATTTTAAACAACAAACTAACTTCCACATTTCCTCCTATCCCTGAAACCAGTTCTCCTTACAGCAGCATGACAGCGAGAAAAATTCCTCCCATTGCCCCCATGCTCCGGTACAGCTTTGTTTTCACAGGCTCTTCTTTCTGTGCCTGCAGGATCTGGAGTTCCAGCTCTTTTAAGTATAACTGAATGGTATTTTGCTGCATGGTCACATCCATATACCCCAGATATTCTCCCAGCTGGACAAAGCTTTCTGTGTCCTGGCGGGTCATGCCGCTGTCCTTGAAAAATCTCTGTGCCCTGCCTGCAAAAATCTGGGAAAACCGGACGCCCTGGTAGGTCCCCGCTTCCCGGGACACCTCTTTGAGAAACTCAGAAAACGGGGCAGCTACTTTGCCGGAAACCCGCTCCATTGCCTGCGGCAGCGCCTCCTTTCGATAGGTGATCTCTCCCAGAAGGAGTACCGTCATCTTTCGGATCTCTTCCAGACAGCCCAAGCGTTTCTGAAAGGTCAGGCTTTGCGCATAGCCCAGGGCTGTACAGGCAAAGATTACCAGAATGGCTCCTGCCGCCTTCAGCATAGGATCCCCTGCCTGCGCTGATCGTCATACAGGCTGGTCCCTCTCTCATCAAAGATCGCCCGCACCCGTCCTGCCCGGTCCTTATGCTGCAGCACGATATACCGCTCAAAGATCCGTTCCTGGACCAGTCTCTGCATCAGAGGCTTGCGCTTCATATCTTCTATGGAGCTGCCGTGGACCGTAGCAAACAATTTGCAGCCGCAGTGGATCACAGACTCAATGGCGTGAATATCCTCATAGTCCCCCAGTTCGTCCACTGCCACCACTTCCGGGGACATGGAGCGAATCAGCATCATCATCCCCTCTGCCTTGGGACAGCAGTCCAGCACATCGGTGCGGATGCCCAGGTCATTCTGGGGAATCCCCTGATAGGAGCCGCCGATCTCGGACCTTTCGTCCACTACGCCTACTGATACGCCGGGCAGATACCGGTTCCCATTGCTGACCTGGCGGATCAGGTCCCGCAGCAGGGTTGTCTTTCCGCATCTGGGCGGAGAGATGATCAGGGTATGGCAGATGCGGCTGTCTTTGATGATATAAGGAAGCAGAGGCGCCGCGCAGTCTTTGATCTGATGGGAAAGCCGGAGATTGATATAGGATATGTATTTTACACTTTTGATCTTGTCTCCTTCTAAAACGGTTTTCCCCGCAATCCCTACCCGGTGTCCGCCCTGGATAGTGATAAAACCCTGCCGGATCTCATCTTCAAAAGCATACATAGAATAATTGCTGATGTATTCCATGGTCTCTTTTAAATCCTCTGCACTTACAAAACATGCCTCTGACTCTTCTCTGGAAAAGCCTCCCTGCTGTGTGAGGAAGTATTCCTTTCCCTTAAAGATCACGATCAGAGGCGCGTTGACACGAAGCCGGATCTCATAGATCTGCTCCATGGAAAACCGGGCTGCTTCTAACGCGTCCCGGATCCGGGCGGGAAACAGCCTTGTAATTTCTGTATTTTTCATTGTCCTCACCTCTTTAAGATAATATATTTGGGACAATCTGTGTTTATTCCTGGAACCTGCACATTTTCCTGCTTGCAAAGCTTTGGAAACTGTGTTAGAATCGTCTTGCTCACGCGGAGGGTAGATCATTCACAGGAAATGAAATGCCGGATAAGGTGGCAGGCTGAGATGCCTGGTTCTTTATCCGGCTTTTTTAATTTCAGGGTCCGGCGGATGGTTTTCCTGACCCGCTTCTTATGATTTTATTACGTAAAGGAGAATGTATATGAATCTGCTGACTGACAAAATCCGGGGCGTGTATCTGAAATACCTTGCCGCCGCCTTTGGAAGCGCTCTCATCAGTTCCATCTACGGACTGGTGGATACTGCCATGGTCGGGCAGTACCAGGGACCGGAAGGTACTGCCGCCCTTGCCATCGTCGCCCCTGTATGGAACATTATCTACAGTCTGGGGCTTCTGACCGGCATCGGAGGCTCGGTGATCTTCGGAACCGTCCGGGGAAAAAATATAGACAAAAATGAAAATGAATATTTCACCTGCGCGCTTTTGGGAACGGTACTGTTCTCTGCCCTGTGCTGGATCGTCATTGTGTTTTTTGACAAAGAAATGCTGCTGTTTTTCGGCGCTTCCCAGGAGCTGCTGCCCCTTGCCCGGGAATATCTGTTTCCCGTGAAATTTGCCGTTCCGCTGTTTCTCTTTAATCAGATGCTGGCAGCGTTTTTAAGAAATGACAGCCATCCTGCCCTTGCCACGAAAGCGGTCCTGGCTGGAGGCATCTTTAATGTTTTCGGGGATTATGTCTTTGTGTTTGTTTTTGATCTGGGGATCCTGGGCGCAGGGCTTGCCACAGCCATAGGGGCAGGGGTTTCCTTTGCCGTTATGCTGAGTCACTTTTTCTCTGCCCGAAATACTCTGCGCCTGTGCCGGGTACACGGTTTTCTTCTGAAACTGAAAGGCATTGTGGTAACCGGATTTTCCACCTTTTTCATTGATGTGGCAATGGGGATCCTGACGGTCTTTTTTAACCGCCAGATCATGAAATATCTGGGTACCAATGCCCTTTCTGTGTACAGTATCATTGTAAATATCAGTACCTTTGTCCAGTGCTGCGCCTACAGCGTGGGACAGGCAGCCCAGCCTGTGATCTCTCTGAATTTCGGCGCAGGGAAGTTTGACCGGATCCGGGAGACTTTGAAATACGCTCTGCTTACTGCCGCCTTTTTCAGCGGTTTGTGGTTTTTCCTGACTATAGCGTTTCCCAATGGATTTGTAAAGATATTTATGGACCCCACCCAGGAGGTGCTGCAGATTGCTCCTGCCATTATCCGCAGCTACTGCATTTCCTTCCTCCTGCTGCCGCTGAATATTTTCTCTACCTATTATTTCCAGTCGCTGATGAAGCCCGGGGCTTCCTTCCTGATCTCAGTTTCCAGAGGGCTGGTGATCAGCGGCATCCTGATCTATCTTCTGCCGGCAGTTTTTGGCGCCCATGCCCTGTGGTTCGCCATGCCGCTGACGGAGCTGATCGTGGCTGCGGCAGTTATTGTACTGATGATTAAATCCTTACCCACACCAGCATCTCTCCCGGTTCCCGATTGGTCCAGGCATAGTAGGGAATAAATTTTAAGGTCTGTTCTTCATAGGACTTTCCTGTATAAGGCTGGTACAGGGTCCTGGCATCCCATTGCTTTTCCGATACTCTTTTTCCCCTGGCAGTCAGGGTCACAACGCCTTTTAACAGCTCTTTTTCGTACTGAACCTGAAATTCCGACTGTTCCTGCAGATAGAGCTGCTGCAGCTGATCCCCGTTATCGGCTTCCTCCAGGCAGTAGACTACAGGTCCCCGCATGACGGCTACCTTTCCGATATCTTCCCGCACTCTTGGATTGGCTTCCACTAAAGTCACGGGCATGGAAAGCTGCAGCCGGATCTGATCTCCGTTTTGGAAGGTCCTCCTCAGGCAGGCATAGCCTTTTTCTACCGCTGCATTCTGATCCTGTCCGTTTACCTGCAGGCTCCAGTCCCGGCACCAGCCGGGGATACGCAGAGCTAAGAGGAATTCACTGTCCTGTGTATTCTCCACCTGTACCGTCACCTCCCCGTCCCAGGGATAATGGGTTTCTACATGGAACCGGTTCTCTTTTCCATCCAGCACCGCCTCCATGTCTCCTCCCAGAAACAGGTTCATATAAATCGAATCTTCGCTGACTTCATAAGCATAGCCGCCGATGGAAGCCAAAAGACGCGCCACATTGGGCGGGCAGCAGGCGCAGCCAAACCATTTCTGGCGCTCCACTTTTACATGCATCTTGTTAAAATCCTTCTGGCTTGCTTCCGGTACCACTTCCAGGGGATTCACATAGAAAAATTTCGTACCGTCCAGAGACATGCCGGAGATCACACCGTTGTAGAGCGCCCGCTCCATCACATCGGCATAACGGCTGTCCTTGGTGATCTCGAACATCCTCCTGGCGAAGAAGATCAGCCCGATGGCAGCGCAGGTCTCTGCATAGACCGTATCATTGGGCAGATCGTAGTCAAAGGTAAAGGATTCTCCGTAAGCGGTGGCTCCGATGGCTCCTGTCACATACATCTGCTTTTCCACAATATTATTCCAGAGCCTTTCGCAGGCTTCAAACAGCTCCTGATCCTCTGTAGCGCTTGCCACCTCCGCCATGCCGGAATACAGATACACTGCCCGCACCGCATGGCCTTCTGCCTTGTCCTGCTCTCTCACCGGCAGCCCTGCCTGGTAATACTGATACTTGAAATAGCTGTCTTTCCAGAAAAATTCCGCGCCGCTTTCCTTTTTCTCCTGGGCAAAATACAGGGGCTGCTGTCCTCTCTCATCGATGAAATATTTTGCCAGCTCCAGATGCCTTTTGTCCTTTGTGATGCCATAGAGGGCTACCAGAGCCATCTCTGCCACCTCGTGTCCCGGATAGCCCCGCTTTTTCCCGGGTTCTCTTCCCAGATTCTCATAAGCACAGTTGACAAAGGCAGCTGCCACATCCAGCAGTTTTCTCTTTCCTGTGGCGTGATAATATGCCACCGCAGCCTCCACCATATGTCCCATACAGTACATTTCATGATTGTCAGTCAGATTGGTAAATCTCTGATCCAGTCCGTTTAAGATATAATAGGTATCCAGATAACCGTCCGGCTGCTGCGCCCTGGCAATCAGGTCAATGGCTTCGTCGGCTGTCTTTTCCAGGGCTTCATCGGGATGCCAGGTCAGGGAATAGGCAACTGCCTCCAGCCATTTATATACATCGCTGTCCTGAAACACCATACCTTCAAATCCGCCCTCTTCCAGTCCTGCTGCCCGGCGGAAATTCTGGATGCAGCGGCTGGGCTCCGCACCCTCGATCCGGTCGTTTAACGCCTCCCACTGGTAGGGGATCACATGGGTCCGCACCAGCTCCATATAGCCTTTCCAGAAATCATCCGTGATCTGGATCTTATCCAGAGGAAACATAGCAAGCTTTTTCTCAAGCATTTTTCATACCTCCTACTATCTGCGTCGTTCTGCCTGGGAAACTGTAAAGAGGCTTCCTTTCGGCAGTGTCAGTTCTTGTATTTCCATGTCTCTTATGATACGATAATCCCAGATATTTTCAACTTCCATTCCAAAAGAAAAGGTGGTCATTTTTTAGATGTTGCAGTGCAGGATAAAAACACAAACCCCCGCGGCTTTCCTTACCTGCGGGAATCTCATCAGTGAAGACGGCTTTGTCCATGCCAGAAGGACCATGAACTGCTTCGTGCTGCTGCTGGTACAGCAGGGCACGCTGTATCTTACCCAGGAGGACATGCCCTGGGAGATCTGTCCCGGAGAATTCTTTCTTTTATTCCCGGGAAAGGAACACTTCGGAACCAGACCCAGCCAGGGTCCCCTCTCCTACTACTGGGTCCATTTCACTCTGGATCAGGAGGACTTTCAGATTTTCTCTGCCAAAGAACCGCTTTCCCTTTCTGCCGGAGAACCGGATGCCCTCCTGCTTCCGGAAAAGGGCAGGCTTTCCGGGCAGAAGCGCTGCTCGGTGCTCTTTGTCCAGCTGCTGGATCTCGCCAGGCGCCACCAGTATCGGCAGACGCTTTCCTGCACCTATGCCATGAATCTTTTGCTGCTCCAGATCAGCGAAGAGCTTCTGAATGCCAGACAGGAACAGGAGGGTCCCCTTCCTTCCCCGGTGCTGGATGCCATCCAGTGGATCGAGTCCCACTTTGACCAGCCCTTAAGCGCCCAGTCCCTTGCCCGGCAGTTCCATTACCATCCTGCCTATCTTACCACACTGTTTAAAAAGCACACGGGGATCTCTCTTCTGACCTATATCCGCCGCACCCGGATCCAGGCGGCAAAGAATCTGCTGATGAATAAAAACCTGCGGGTCTGCCAGATTGCCGAGATGTGCGGCTTTCCCGATGAAAAGCAGTTTATGAAGCTGTTTAAAAAGCAGGAGGGCATGACGCCTACCCAGTACCGCAGCGCCTTCCATCAAAAAAAGATCAATACCCGCTGACATCCGATGGGTATTGATCTTTTTTCTATTTTTCCCTGGCAAGCGCCTGCCAGAGTCTCTGGGGCAGTACCTCCTCAACCGATATCCAGCAGGGGACTCCTGCACAGATACTTCCTGTGTAGGCAGGCAGCTGCTCAAAGGTTTCCCTCCAGACCGGGGGCTTCAGATCCCTGAAAGAACGGGACAGTCCTTCTCCTGACAGCTTGACTATGCTTTCTTTTTCTGCCCACAGCCTGGAAAACGCCAGAGCAGGATCTGCGGAGGACAGAATCTGTCTCTGCTGTTCCTCATCCATGGTGCGCTCCAGGATCCGCTTTCCCCGGAATCCCCGTATCTCCTGGATATCCAGCCCGCAGGGCACACGGGTCAGGGCGCACGCCGCATATTCTCCGGAATGGCTGATGTTAAACTGAATCTGGGGATACCCGGGGAAACCGGGCTTTCCATGGGCTCCGGAAACCGTCAGGGCATCCAGCAGCTTAAGCACCTGGGAAAAGGTCTTCGCTCCTTTTAAAAGCTCTCCTCTGCCTGTCTCGAAAAGTCCCAGGGCGAGAAGGAGCCTGCCGCAGGCGCTTTCCCGCCTTCTGCCCTCCTCAAATAGCTCCTGGGTCCAGACAGAGATCCTGCCTGTATAAATCCTGATCTGAGGTTTCTCCATCGCTGCCTCCTGTTTCTTCTTTCTATGTACCGGGACTTCCTGCAAGAACTGGCAGTCCATTCTACTTTCTACCTGCAAAGATCTCTACAGCAGCCTGCTCTCCCTTCTGCCTGCCGGATTCCGGCAGCAGCCCGCTCTCTTTTAAGAACCGGGAGGGCTCCAGTTTCTTTTCATGCCGCTCTTTTACCAGGAGCAGCTGCAGCTCCTCCCGCGCCCGGGT